>ENA-OSET01001883-OSET01001883.1-sediment-metagenome-genome-assembly--contig:-NODE-1883-length-21033-cov-4.437249_pt1 | contig 21033 bp, 13 predicted proteins | sample MGYA00237882_ERZ534229 | MGnify/ENA primary metagenome ERZ534229 (study PRJEB26408, sample SAMN06266212) | sediment metagenome | isolation source: Hudson Canyon methane seep mesocosm | place... | reverse complement strand
GCATCGTAAACAACCTGTTTAGGCTTGGCCGTCATTTGATGAAAGCCAAGAATTACCGGACGTTTCGTCAACGATCGTTTGCTGAGTGGGATAGGGCGAGCTGTATCCAAAATATAGCGTAGGTGGTCCATTCGCCACTTTATTCATCTACGTTGGACAACTTGACAACACCCTTCGAATCCAAGAATCACACAGTGACAACTAAAATACTTTAGCCAATACCACAACAATAATAGATCAAAGACCTGACCCCACTGCCTACGTCGCTTAGTCTTTTTATTGGGAGGCACTGATCTTTCGATTCTTGTGGGGGGACTGTTTAAATCAACATTAATTTGTCAAAAATGGCATTCCAGCCAGCGGGCTCATGAACAATCGCATCAACATCATGTTTGCCCAAAATACGTGTGATTCCACGCTTTGTAAATAGCTCGTAGACCATTTGAGAAGCAGGCCCAACACTTCCACCGGTACCTTTCCCCAAAACCACTCCGGACATAAATTGTTCCTGCCGTGTTCGCCAGTGCAACTCAAGCGCTGTTGCCAAACAAGCCTTTGACATTGTCAACTTCGTTCCCGTCGCAACCGCTGCCGCAATGAGTCCAGTTGTTATTCCCACTGCGGGAATTGGCACAGCCGACCCCACCAGACTTGCCGTTCGGGTAGTCAATTTTAACGCTTTCATCTTTATCAGGACAGTCATCCATTGATCGAGGGTCCCGCCCCTCCGAAGGCCCGCCGATAAACTGCGCAATACCGCCAGGTGCGCAACCGTGCAACCTGTCGCGTTACCGTGAACGGCAATCCCTGCAACGTCGACCTGGGTCCAGACGCTACCCACTGCCCCAACGATGCTTGCGCCGCTCGCCCCGAGGTTTTTTGCCAGTCGGCCTTTCATGTATTTCTGAGTGATTTTTGACGGGTCATCCTCTCCGTGCCCGTTGCCGACAAAGTACGGGTTATCGATTAAGCTGTTTGCTCCCGATCCCTGCGCAGCGGTTCTAATCGCACTCACGGCACCGGCAATGGGACCCACAAAAGGTACGCCCCTCACATTATCAACAATACTTGCGACGGTTTCTACAACAGCCCAGGCAACCATCTCTGAATCGCCGCCGCTACTCTGCGCCTGCTCTATTGCCCGATATACCGCACGAGCGTGTTGGCTTTTTTCCATGTTATTTACCCCCTTACGAGTTAGGAAAAACTGTTAGAATATTCTTTTCATCAACAACACTACGAGTTACGACCAATGAAAACGACTCCGTCATGATGAGAAAAACTTCACAAGTGAAGTTTTAGCCCCAGCTACCTGCGAAATAACTTTTATTATTTAGAGTATTAGATCCGGCAAGCAAGGTAAATAGTTTCGACATATTCCGGCTCATAATCAACGACTTTGAATGGATGTGAGCATGGTGGTTTTTTCGGCTGCTCCGGTTCCCACCAATTGATTCCGCAACCACCAACTATTGAAGCCTAGCTGATTAGCCAACCGAAGCAATCATTATTTTGATTATATTTTGTTCAACTTTATATGTAGTTACATATGTGCCGTTGATCCGAATGGTCCGGCACACCGGCAAACACTTCATCGATGTAGAGAGTGTCGCCATAACCTCTATGTTTTCGCTTCAACCTTCGAGTGAAAATAGCTCCGAATTTTATGCACCAGTGGCGAATCGCTTCACGGCTGACGGTGATGCCTCGCTCGGCTAGGAGATCTTCAATGAGTGTTCCGCATACGGCGGTGACTCAAGTTGACGCGAAAGTACAGCCAGACCGCATAGGAGATGATTTCTTTTGGGTATCTGTGACGCTTGTATGTATTCACCTGTCGATTCTATCAGTTACAGCCAGTTAACTTGGCAAAACCTCTTTAGAAATTCAGGATTAAGCCTTCCTGTCACTCATTTATTTTGTAGTATTCTCGATAAAAAAATAGGTAGTCCTTATTTTTATTTTTCAGCTCTATAATTGCTTTATCAAAACTACGTATTAGTTTATCCGAAACATGAGGCCCAAAACCAACATACAAATTTTGAACAGTTAACGGTTCTTTTACTACTCTCAATTTTAGATTCGGCTCGACCATTTTTGCCAGTTGCACTAAGCCACTAGGCGTCGCAGTGAAAACAACTTCACAACGGTTATCCTTTAACAACTGAATTAATCTTTCTTGAACATTGAATTCACCATGTACATTATTTAAGCGATGCTTCTTGAGCATTTTTATGGGGTAATAATTGTCTTTTTCTAAACATATCTCTAACTTTTTTCTTGAAAGAATCTTTGCTCGGTTCAATTTGGAATGGCCTAATACGACAAAGCCATAAACAATATTCGTCGCAATTGGCTCCGTTGAAAACTTCATTTCTTTCAATCTTTCCTCCGTCCTTACAGAAGCAAAATTGAGATCAATTGACCCATCGACTATGGACTGGGTCATCCGGCTCATTGGTATGTGAGTATATTTAAACTTTACGTTTAAGATTCTACTCAATTCACTGAACATCGACACCGCTGGGCCCGAAACAGCACCTACGCTGTCATCAAAGAAAAAATGGGGCCGAACATCGTTATACCCCACGTTCAATTGAGTTGCGCCTATCACCGGAAAATGGCTAATCACTACTATTACCAGAATCAATATACGCATTTATCACCTCAACTAGTACAGTTCCGGATCATCAATCATGTTGTCTGAAGTATAACCGCCCATCCTAGAAAAACTAATTTCTCTTCCAAATCGACCATACCAAGTGTTCTTTTGTCATAGCCGCGACCCCCAGTTAACAGATCCACGTTCTGGAGATCATTGGCTTACTCGTTTGGGCGGGTGTGTTTGCCGTGGAATCGGTGGCGGACATACAGAAGCTCACCTTCCTACAAAAATGAAGAATGCCGGAGAAAGAAATCGGGTATGCAATGTGGGCTTATGGAAATACAGCGGGCATCCCAACTACTTCGCCGAGTAGATAGTGTGGAACGGACTGGTCATTGCAGCGATACCTTCGTGGCTTGCGCTGTATGGCGTGGAGTCTTTTGCAGTTTGGCTGTTGGAAGATGTACAGCACTTTGGTGTTTCATACCGGCGCGGTACCGTCGGAACATTATTCTGTTCAGAAACGGCCGGAGTATAAAGCCTATCAGGAAAGCACTATTATGTTTTTCCGGGACCTCAAAAATAGAGCAGTCTTAGGACGCCAACTGGTAAGAACCAGCCCATCCTCTCGCACGCCTTCCAGACACAACGTCAAAATCACACTGCAAGCTCCACCACTGGCTCCCTTCGATTCTCCTCCCGATTGACTGCGTGGGCACTACGGGGGAACTTTTGGGGCCGCGGTGATGGGCACGGCGGAGTGGACAGAGGGGATCGCTGTGGAGGGATATTGAAGCGATGGTACAGCCAACCGCATAGGAGACGATTTCTTTTGGGTATCTGTGACGCTTGTATGTATTCATCCATCGATTCTACCATTTCACGATAGTTTACTTGGCAAAACCCTATCAAGTGTCATCCGCCGCTCTGTTTTTCCGATTATGCGTCTTTAGTGAAGTTCTTTTTCCAACGGGATATCTTAAGCAGGTATACCCTCAATCATGTTGGCCAACATTGCGAAGAGTCTGTTTAAAGTGCCCCATTTCCTCAGCGCTCAGATCTTTAAAAATGATACTCGCCTGACTGTCTGCTAGCGCCCACAATTGCGCAGCCTTAAGCTGTCCCTTTTCTGTTAGAGCATAGCCCTTACCCTCCTGCGCGAGCCATCCACGATCGCGGAGGTTTTCCAATATTTCGATTACCTCCGATTGCGGAGCATTCGTTAGCTCCGGAATACCGTCGGCAAATAGCTCTGGATTATCACTGAGGAGAAAAATTGCCCTCGCTTCGCTTATGCTCGTGCCGAGTGCTTCCTGTTTGGGTAGATAGGCGCTTTGATAATTGTTCAAAGCGCGCAGCATAAGAAAGTAAATATTCTCACGAAGGCGGCCCCGCGGCATGCTCAAAGGGACAATTAGATCGCCTTTATTTTCCATTCCAGGATGGGTGGAAACTATCGAATAAGAACCTTGGTGGTAACACAGCGGAGCACGACCCAAGTCATCGAACGCAACCACTTTACCCAGAAAAATCCAGTGGTCACCGGCATCGATTCTTTCATAAGATTCACATTGGAATCGCCCGGCGCAGTTCGGCAGTAATAGGCAGTCACCGATACCAGCCGTCCAACTTACCGTTGCAAATTTTTCTTCCTGGGGCCGGGAAAAATGATTGGAGAGTTCTATTTGATCCGATGCCAATATGTTGATGGCAAAGTGGCTAGCGGATTCAAACACATTAAAACTATTTGAATCCTTTGCCAAACTCCACAAGACAAGAGGCGGGTCCAGCGAAACAGAATTAAAGCTGTTCACAGTCACGCCAACTTTTTGCCCCTGGGAATTTTGTGCAGTAATAACGGTGACCCCGGTGGCAAAGTTACCTAGTGCACGCCTAAATGCTCTCGCATCAATATCATTGCTCATTTCTCTCTCCCTGCTGACGACAACTAAAGACAGTAAAGGCAGCTTTAGCGTCTTGATCTATGACCGACGGTGATATTTCTAGTACAAAAGCCCGACAAAAGTGACTAGAGCAGCAAGCCGAGTCGGTTTTAACACTCTAGTGATTTTCGCAAAGCAGACATGTGTCACTAAATTCATCTGAAAATAGTTTAAAGGAAACCTAATCAATTAGGCCTCCATGATTATCTCAAGATTCGTTACAAATGTTCCGCGCGCAGGTGAAGCGGCACGCCGGATTGAAAAATTTGTGTAGCACCCGCGCTACCGCTCCAATTCAATCGCCAGGCGACGCAAATTCAGTGCAAAGGGCATGACTTCGGCTAAAGACCCCAAAGTTATCAGCACGCCATAGGTTCCTGATTTTCGATCAATCCAAGGAAATGTGCCAAACGCACCCCCGCTGTTTACGTATGTGCAGCGACCCGCAAGCGGAGATTCGCACCACAGGCCAAGCCCGTAAGACCAATCTCCCATTACGCCTGGCGCGCTAAAGTTATGAACCAATGTAGAAGTCTGGTCGATCTCCATTTGCCCGATGCTATCCTCAGACAGCAAGCGGTGCTCCATAGCATCGGGAAACAGCGCAGTTAGAAAGTTGAAATAGTCCTGGCCGGAAGTATACAAACCACCTGCAAGATTCGGCGAATGAATCTCGGTGCCTGGACTGTGCCAAAACGGATGACCATACACACTCTGTTGCATTTCCGAGGGCGTTGCGATCAACTCATCAAAGAGTTGCGACCAGCGTTTGCCGGATGCCTGCTCCGCAGCATAGCCCGCGATCTGCATCGATATGCCGCCATAGGAAAACTCAACTCCCGGTGCATTGCGCACCGGTATTTGAATCAGTTGCTCAAAGTGTTCCCCGTAGGACATGCTCGGGGTATTTTCAATGGCATGGCCCGGGCCAGCTCCGCTCGAGTGGCTCAGTAACTGTCGCAGTGTTGCGTCTGCCCAGTGTCCTGCTAATTCGGGAATATAAGTATTCAGCGGTGCATCCAGGGTAAGTACACCCTGCTCAACCAAGCGCATCAAAACCGCAGAGCTAACCCATTTGCTCGCTGATGCAACTGATACAACCTTATTAGCATCAAAATCACCAGAGCTAACTCGAACCCGCTCAACACCATTTCTACCCACTAGCATTACTGCACCAGGCAACTCGAGTACTTCCACCATTTCATCCAGCGCCACCTGCAGAGATTCGCTGCCGGCTTCATCAGGATATTCAGGCAACCCACGCGCGCGCCACTTGTGCCGTATTCCGTTGAGTATCGAAGATCGTATATACGCTGCAACCTCGCTGCGATCCATATCACCGTTGCCGTCGCTATCGAGTTCGCTGATTCGCAAACGCATCAATGGCGAGGCTTCCTCGGTTTGGAGCAGGCCGTCTTTGTTGACGTCCATCATAGTAGTTATTCTATCGACCTGATCGCTCTGCCATGATATGACGAACCAGATGATTACCCCAAGGGCTATGGTAATGGTAAGTAACGTGAGTTTAGTGTAAATCTTCATCGAGAATAGTTCCTTGCTTATAGGTGAAGCCAGCTCATTAAATCAGGGGTATACCAGATTGGGGATGAATAGGCTCGCTGCTGGATGTTCTTTGCACCGCGGTCAGTTTCAATGATCTGCAATGCATTGGCAGCGTAAAGAGGGTGCCTCGCCGTAGAAATTTGTAGCGCCCTAATGTAGTAGAAAGCGCGTATAGCCAGTGTCATAAGCGCACGGGGCGCAAATAGTTTCATCTCATCGTCCCCATTAAAGTAAAGCGCCACTCTACGCGGCGCACTCCGCGGCAATCGCAGCCATAACCATCTTCTTCTCACTGCCATCCCTGCGCGCTATCAGTGTTCAGATATGGGAACCGGCGTCAGGTCAATTTTCGTGCCCGCGTCTTCCGTTTTTTTCCCATGTTTCGGATTTCTTTCCAACTCGTTCAGAATCTCGCGATGCCTAGCTCGAGTTAGCCGATAGCGTGCATAGAATGGCAACGCGCAAAGACCGGCGATGCATATGACCGGTCCATCTAACAAACCAAGGCGCCAGATAACATCGCTGTCGACCTCACCGGGCACCGCGTCAAAGGGGAAAACAACATACAAATCCATCATTATGCCGCCGACGAAATGCGCAAACGAGTTGGACGCCTTTGCAAAGAACGCGCGTGCGGAATAGATCAAGCCCTCTTGCCTGCGGCCAATTAGCAACTCATTTTCATCCGTGATGTCTCCCAGCATTGACATCATGGCAACCGCGCCCGCGGCGGCGCACATGGTGCTCAGCAAGGCATTCACCAGTAGTATCGGCAGCAGAAGCTCAGATCCATTGACGGGCATCAAACCCAACAAGCGCAGGCATACTGGAAGTTGGGCGAGTACCACTACTCCCGTAAGGCCCGCGATCAAAACCGGCTTACGATCAAATTTTCTCATCAACGCGGGCGACACACTCGCGCCGATGATAATGGCCGGGATTAACACCAGACCGAACCACTTAATTTGCTCGGGTTTCAGTTCCCAGAAATAGGTAACGACAAAGACCGTCAGGGTCTCACTCAGCCCAACTGAAATTGCGAGCACGAAAAACCCTATCATCAGAAATTTGTAGTTGGGATTAACAAAAATTCCAATCAGTTCTCGATAGAAACCCAGAAACGACATTCGCGCCTGATTCTCAGGCGGCGAACTTAGAAAGGGCACCCGCCCCAGTGTGCCAAGGGAGCTCAGGTATATCATTACCAGAACGATCCCGCAGGCGGTTAAAACCACTGGCGGATACGCCAACGGGTCAAGGTGCTTGGGTACGACGGAGCCGTCGGCCAATACGCTTTCACCGGCGAAAAAGAAGCCCCAAACTGTTAAGGAAAACAGTGCGCCCGATACATGTCCGATGATGGCGTTCAGACTGAACAGCTGCGAGCGCTCATGGGGGTCTTTGGTTAATTCCGCGCCCAGTGCGTGATGGGGGATGGTGTACAGCGTTACGAACAGACGCGCGGATATTGTCCAAACAGCTAACCAAGCAAACAGCCCCATCTGATTGGGCTCACCTGCTGCGCCACCTGTGAGCAGCTCTGGCGGGCTGAAAATAAAGAAGAGTGAGATAGCGAGCGGAATGGGGGCGGCAAAAAGAAAGGGGTGGCGCCTGCCCAGCCGAGAGCGCCAACGATCAGATAGCATGCCAACCAAAGGGTCGGATATAGCGTCGCCGATCATGGCGAGCATGATCGCAGTGCCAATCAGTGAGTTTGAAAGACCAATTGCCTGGTTATAGAAGATGACGATGAAGGTATTAAACATGCCCAGGAATACGAGCTCGCCCAATTCCCCGATTCCATAGGCTATTTTAATCCTGAAGGGTAAACGTTCTCGTACTATCTCCATGTGGTCTCACTTCAGCTGAATGAAAAATCGGATATAACCAGTACGTCTACTTCAAGAGATTCAGTCAGCCGCCAACACCCACTTCGGCAAGGGCGACCAGAAAAAGAACTCCCGCAGTATGATCTCTTGCTAACCGCCTGATCGTAGTAAATGGTGATTATTATCACGCCAAAGATTACTCTGCATGTCCACCAAATCGGCTTATGGGTTAAGGATTTAACGCTTAACCTCCATTTGGTTTATCGTTAGAGGATGGGGTGATGACAAAACAGCGGCCGGGGGATACCAGCCGCTGTTGCTAACATCGAAAGGGTTTTAAAACTCGTAAGAAACGGTAGCACCATAAGTCCGTGGCTGGTTTGGCCACGAGTTGACAGTACCTCGTTGAGCTACTCCGGAGAAGCCTCCTTGCAAGAATTCGTCATTGTTAAGATTGCGGCCCCAGATTTTTACACCCACACCATTGTCGAAGAGTAAACCCGCTGCAGCGTTGAACGTGCCTACCTCGCGGCTCAGACCAGGAAAGCTATCTGAGATTTCAGTATCGCTTTCATGCAGGTAGTCACCTCGAACATAACCATTAGCGCCGTTATCTAGCATAAAGCTATACGTTATAGCAGTAGATAGGGCTAGGCTGTGTATGCCTCCGGGACGAGTGCCGGAACGGTCATAGGGCTCTGTGCCAAAGTCATCGGTGGTGCGAACACCTTCTTTATAATCTATATACTCAGGGTCCAAGTAGGTCCCTGCCACGGTAAAGAGCCAGTTAGCAGAAGGGGCATACAAGACATCAAATTCCACCCCTTGCACAGAAATTTCACCCGCATTTAGATTAATAAAGTTTACACCATCGAAGCCTCGTGTTTGAAAATCTTCAATAGACTGATCGAAAATGGCGATGTTAACAGAACCATTATCAAAGCTGGATTTTATACCAATTTCATACACGGTAGCGTATTCAGGATCAGACTTGCGGCTTCCATAAGTCTGATTTACGACGTCTATACCCGCCGCTTCAATAGCCGCTTGATCCTCTACATTGGGCTTCCCGCCTTCCCATGCGGAAGATTTAAAGCCGGTAGCCGCACTAACGTAAACATTAACATTATCGTTAAGGTCATAATTTAATCTTGCCAACCATGTGACGTCATCATCAGACGACTCACCGTCTTCAACTTCATTTGGGAAGGAGAGCGCCTGCGGTCTGAAGGCTAGTCCGGCAAGCGTTGCGCCGGCGCCGAACGGATTCAGCGTCCGCCAATCAACTTGCCCAAATAAGTCCGGATTATCAATTTGCTCGAAAGACGCTTCTCTATCATCCCGGGTATAGTTGAGGCCTAAAGTCGCCGTTAACTTATCATTAATATCATAATCCAGGGTGCCGAAGATGGAGTAGCTGTCTGTATCTAACCCCGACTCCCCAATAGTTTTTGTACCAGCGGCATAGAAAGCCCCGGATTCTGTGCCAGTAATTAACTCCAAAGTCGGAAGAATGCCGCCGATCAGAGAGTTAACGAAGGGTCGCAAATCGTCGCCGTACAGCGTGTAACCATAGCTTGAAATTTCTTCTTTGGATAAAGACCCACCTACGATCCAGCTTAAAGGACCATCACTAGTAGAGGTTAAACGAATTTCCTGACTGAAGGTTTTGACTTCAGGGGTTGAAAAACTAGATGCGATATCCAGCGCGGTAAAGTCGATGTCGCCGGTTGTGGTGATTTCGTTAAAGCGATAGGCGGTAATCGACGTTAGCGTGAAGCCTTCAAAATCTATGTCTGCGTGGAAAGAGATACCACCGTCTTCAATGGCGTTAGTGGGGTCAAAATCGAGCAATGATTTATAATCGAAGGAGCCGCCTGCATCTAATACAGCTTGTCGTCCGGCTAAGCCATTAATCACTGCCGTAGCACCTGCCCCGTTTATAACGTTGGCAACGGTACAACAAATTTCGTCAATTTCGCTATAGTCTGCAATAATTCTCAAACTGAAGTCTTCGGTTGGGGTATAGAGCAGCTGGCTGCGTACATTCCAGCGATCTCTATCGTTGAGATCTGAAAATCCGTACTGCCCTTCTGAGTAACCGTCACGCTGGTTAGTACCCGCAGAGAAACTCATGGCGATATCATCGGTTATACCGCCGGTTACATAACCTTTAAGTATTTGCTGGTTGTAATTGCCAATACCGGCTTCAACTTTTGCTTCAAATTCCTGAGAAGGTGGCATTGTGACGATGCTGATGGCGCCGGCCGACGCGTTTTTACCGAACAAAGTACTTTGTGGCCCACTGAGGACCTCTATGCGCTGCAATCGAGGTAAATCACCAATAACTGAGCCGCTGCGTGAGCGATAAACGCCATCAATAAACACACCAACGGAAGGCTCTGTTCCAAGTGAGCCGCCGTTACCCATACCCCTGATAGAGTACCTTACATTAGAAGAACGAGTACCTGCAGGGGTAATTCTTAATGTGGGTACAACACTCGTCAAATCGGCTGTGTCAAGTATGTTGGCCTGCTCTATGGTTTGAGCAGACGTCACAGATACTGCAATTGGTGTTTCTTGCAGTGTTGTTTCCCGTTTCGAAGCAGTTACCAAGACTTCTTCCAAAATAAATTTTTCACCCTGCGCATAAACACTGGGGGCGTTTAGCGTTGCTGCTACCGCCGAGGCGATAAGTGTTTGTTTAAAACTGTGTCTAGAAGCTTTTGGCATACTTTAGTGACCCCTTGCCTTTTTATTCGGCATTTATTTAATGAGAGTTGCCCCCTCACTGGAATGAGTGCTGTGCATCGCGAATTTTTAATATTATAAACACACCGCCAAGCACTATTTAATGAAACATATAATAGTGAAAAGTAAATTGCAATAGACATTAGTAAATAAAAACTATAATAGTGGGGAATAAATTGCAATATGTATTAGTTAATGGAACATATAATAGTGAAAAGTAAGTTGCAATACGCATTAGGCGTTTTTTCTCAAGGTAACTCGCCATACTATTGTGGAAATGCACCATTATTTTTCGAAATATCCAAAACTCAGGTACCGGTTAGCCTTGGTTGAAAGAGTCTCCTGAATGCCACAAGGGGCCCACCGAGTGCCACTGGTTATAAACTACAACGTTGAGTATTTAGAGGGGCCTAAAAGAGTTCAGTAGTTGCAACGGCTTCAAAATAAACTCACTCACTCTTTACTTTTAGTTTAGTATTTATATAATAGCGAAACCAAAACTACAAGGATTAAAGAGAATGAGTACACAGCAATCACACCGCGAAGGCAGAATCATTCATGACGCTGACAGTCACATCATCGAATATCCTGGCTGGCTCGAGAGCTATTGCAGCGAATACGTTAAAGCCAACCTGAAGCCCAGCCGAATAACGGTGGACAATCCCATATTTAAGCGAATTATAGATCAGGCCGATAAGCGTCTGGCGGGCAATGACCCCGAGCTGACAGAGACGTTGAAAACAAACATCTTCGGAGCGAAGGAAAAGCTCAATATGTGGGCAGCCTTCGGCGCGACCAAGAAGGAAGAAAGAAGCGAATCGCTCGATATAATGGGCGTTAGCTCGCAGTTAGTCTTTCCCAGCATCGCCATGGCCCGCTTTTCGCGTACCCCTGACATGGACTTAATGTACGGCGGCGCGGACGCCTTGAATCGTGGTATGGCGGACTTTTGCGCAGACGACCCCCGCTTACTGGCAGTGGGCCATGTGCCCCTGAACGATCCAGAGCGCGCGCAGGAGTGCCTTAAAGATGCGCTGAAGTTGGGCATTCGCTCAATCTGGGTAATTGCGGATTCCGTCGAAGGCCGCTCCCCTGCTCATGTAGACTACGACCCTCTGTGGGCAATTATGGAAGAAGCCGGCGTGGCAGTAACACTGCACATTGGTAGCGGAGTAAACATGCCTCCCGAGTACATGAATACCGGCGTAGAGCGCGACCTATCAGGAAACCCATTCAATATAGAAAGCACCAAGGCACATGACATACCTGTATTGCACCACTCCATAGAGCGGTGGCTAACCTGCATGATCTACCACGGTGTACTGGAGCGTTTCCCGCGCCTGAAGGTCGGCATCATCGAACTGGGCGCCAATTGGCTTCCCACCATGCTCGCCAACTTGGACATTGGTCGTTTTGAGCTAGGCAAGTTTGACAAAAGCCTAGACAAACTTTCTCTAAAACCATCAGAGTATGTACAGAGGCAGGTTCGCGTCGCTCCCTTACACATGGAGAATACTGGCTGGATTCTACGCAACGTTGGCAAGGACATATTGATGTTCAACACTGACTACCCGCACCCCGAAGGTGGTAGCGACCCCTTCGGTGACTTTGAGCGCAGCCTCGATGCCGTAGATGCCACCCCACAGGAACTGGAAAATTTCTATAGTAAGAACTTCGAGGATTATCTGGGGTTGTAGCACTTCAAACATCGCGCGCGGCCAGGCGGGACTGGTCGTCGCGCTAATTCACAGTCAGGTTTTGAAGGCCTCTACACCGATCAGAATAAAATTGACTGTATCTTCCACCATTTTTTTCCGGCGACCGCCGTATCTGCCATAGTGTCTGGCGGCTTCGATAGAAGCACCGGATGCCAGGGCGATAAAATGACCAGCCTGAGAGGGTGTCAGGTGGTACATCTCTTCCACAGTATTCACCAGAAACCGCCCGGTTTTGCGTACATTATCTTTCTGTCTCTCTTTGGTCACTTCGCGTAGTTCCGGCTGCGCGCCTAAAATATGAGTAATGCCGCCCAGAGATAACTGCCTGAAATTGAGGTCTACGAAAAGCCTCACGACATCCTCAAAATTTTCTGCTTCAGATAATTCCTCTCTAACGCTACGGGCGTACCGCTCATACTCTCTCGCCCAAAGCTCCTGCAACAAAACCAGTCGGGTATCAAAGTACTTGTATATCAATGGATTGCTAACGCCCGCCTCTGAAGCCAGCGCTTCCATGGTGAAACCAGAAAAGCCCTGATTCAGGATCAGGTCTCTGGCACAGTCCAGCAGCTGGTTTCGACGGCCTTCAGGCGAAAGGCGAGTGCGCTTCTTGCCACTCATAAACAGGCTTCCTTATTCATTGCGAAATGACGACACACTCACGCAAACTATTTTGGAATTAGGTATTTAGGATACTAAATATACCATGGAACTTGCCACTGTTTTGCAATCTCAGGGATCAAATTCGGATTCAGACTGATCTCGCCCAAGACTTATTTTTCAGCAGCGGGGTCACCGACATTTGTCAGCCATATCATTGACAACGCTTCGCATCAATTTTTATTATAGTGTTTATATATTATAAACTCCATGTCCATATAGGTCATTTAGCGATTAACGTAAAGGGTATAACCAGCATGAACTAGCCAACAGCACACGGCACAAACCGAACGATACACGATATTGACAACGCTTCGCATCAGCCTTTATTATAGACATCATATACTATAAACCCCATTTCTATATAGATCATCTAGCGATTAACGTAAAGAGCATAACCAGCATGAACCAACCAACAGCACACGGCGTAAACCGAACGGTACACGATGCAGACAGCCATACCACTGAGTACGACGGCTGGATGGAAGATTATGCTAGTGAGCCGCTAACTGAAGTTACTGCCCTAAACTATGTGCGGGCCAAAACAGCTATCCAATTCGACAAGTACCTAGCTGGAGCCGGTGGCCAACTCAATACCTTTGCCCATGGGCGCAAGGTTGTCGGTATTGACGCGCGCAGTAGTAAGCGCTTGAATCGCGATACTCTTTACAGTGTAGCCATTGTCGACATTAGCCAAGGCGCCAGCGTTGTATTGCCAGATGCGGGTGATCGCTATATGTCGGTCCAGGTGGTCAATGAAGATGGCTTCACCAACAATATATTTCATGGTGCCGGTCGTCATAAGCTAAGTCTGAAAGAATTCCACACGGACCATGTGTGGCTTCTGGTTCGCACCCTGGTGGTTGACTCTGTGCCTGGTGATTTGCGGGCCGCCCATAAATTGCAGGACAAAATAGCCATTGTCAGTGGGTCTAAAAAAAGCTATACCCATACTCAATATGATCCGGTCAGCATGGCGGCCATCAAAGAGTTGCTGTTAGAGTTGGGCAAGGGCATTAGTGATAACTCGAAAGCGGCGGGAACCAGGGAGCAGGTAGACCCCATTAAGCAACTCTTACTGAGCGCCTACGGATTTGGCACCTTGCCCGAAACCGAGTCTCTACTGCTTACCGTCGAACCTCAGCTGCCTATAGATCAAGGCTACGTACTCCATATCAAAAATGTTCCCGTCGATGGTTTCTGGTCGCTAGCCATGTATAACGGCGATGGCTATTTTGAAAAAAACCAATACAACGTCTATGGCTTTAGTAATAAAACCGCCGCAAAAAATGCCGATGGTTCCATCACTCTGCACTTGGGTGGAGACCCCAACAGCATCAATTATATTCCTATCACAGAAGGTTGGAATTATGTCGTGAGAATGTATCAACCACGAGTTGAATTACTCAACGGCACCTGGACATTTCCCAGTTTAAAAGAAGCGCATTAGCGACAGTATAAGGACTTAAAATAGTATGAAAACTAAACGAACAACCCAATCTTGCCTCGTTAGTCTGCTGATATTAATGACAGGCTGCGGCGACTCGCCGATTAATATTGCGGCCCCTGGTGACATCTTCGTCACTGAGTTAATGCCCAGCTCGGGGGGTGAAGGCCCCCAGTGGCTAGAGTTGCATAACAGCTCCGAAGCCGCTATTGACCTCAGGGGCTGCAAAATCAGTAATGCGCAGGACCAGTTAGTTACTCTTACTGGCAACCTTATCGTTGAATCGCAAGACTATGCGGTGATTGCGAGTGATCATCCCAGGGCAAAGCCAGAGGCGTTTAAAGGCGATAAATTTACCTATCAATCCGACTCATTTGAATTGCCGCCAGCGGGTGGCATAAGCCTGACCTGTAATGGCAAGCTTATCGATAAAATAAGCTATCAAATTGGTGCGCCGACGATCGCAGCAACCAGCAGGTCATGGCAGTTAGCGCCGGGCTCAATCAGTGCCGAGGCCAACGATAACGAGGAAAATTGGTGCTACACCATTTTGGCCGAGGATTATATGGTGGGCGATCGGCGCTTTGCTACACCGGGAATAGCCAACCCGGTCTGTGAATCCGTCATGCCTTATGTACGTTACAACGATCAGGCGGCAGTGTTGATCGAGGGCATTGATTGGGACGCCACGTTAAAAGTGGCAGAGTCAGAATTTGCCAGACAACTATCTACCTCAGAATTACCCATTTGGGCCATTAGAGATCAAATTGTCACCCCAGAAGTTGCCGCTAAGATTGCTGTTCTCTATTTCGATAATATTGATATGCTCTACGGTACAAAGCCTTTTTTGGTCCTTGATTGGAACCATGCGGTTTGGCATCTTTCATGGGCGATTTCTAATCTTTATCGCAATGGCGACAGCAATGTCAAAAAAGAATTACAGCTGGCTTACGAAGACGCCATTACACGCCCAGAAACACTTGAGCGTCGTAACTATATTGCCATTGATCATATTAGAAATGATGTTGTAGTAATGGGCGATATTCATACGGCGGCACATACGCGGATGAAGCAGCTAATTGTTGCGCCAGGTAATCCAGATTATTTGCAGAGCTTTGAGGAATATCAGGATAATAAAAGAAGCCTGTTAACGCTAAAAACCCTTCATGTTTTATATGGCGTAAAGACCTTTTTTGCGGGTATTTTTTAATCTGATCTAATCTATAGAGCGATCAAGCGCCGCGATGGTTATTGCAAATCAACTTTTTGAGTCCAGAGAATCCTATTCTCATACCTCAAACAACTGCCCGATTCCATTCACCAAACGCGCCTATCCTGAGATTCCGATAGTGCTCCGCTGAAACTAGATGTCGTCCGAGATTGAATAGATTTGAAACCGCTGCATGAGCAGCAAGGGATCGTTGCGCCTGCCTAACTGATTTGAACTTCCGCACCCTTCGCTCTCGCACCCTGGTCGCCTCGTGTGACTGCTCTGCTCGGTTGTCCTCATATTGCTTAGTACTGTGGGTGGTTTCTGGAATTAGTTCTCGATGTGCAACTCTGTAGACGCCGATTAATATTGAAATTGACACGAGCCGCTGGCCTTACGAACAGTTTTCAAAGGAGAAATCTTCCTTTAAGTACTCTCGCTGATGGGGTATTCCAAAACCGAGAGAGCGCAAGCTATCCCCCACAACAAAAAGTCTAGCAGGTGCAAACCCGCTGTCTACTGCCTTTATTTGTTAGCCATCTTGTCCTGTAAATTTCCAGATACATACTTATGCAGAACACTCGATACAAGTGTTTGATAAGGCACGCCTTCTTTGGCGGCCCTTCTCTGTAAAGCAACTAAATCACGGCCTGAAAGGCGAATATTTATACGTTTATCCTTTTTTAGAGTTTCTTCAGCCGCTGCCTGTGCAGCCTTTTTCCGAGCAGGAGTCATTACTGATTTAAATTCACCCGCCTCAAAGGCATCAAGTATTGCCTGTTCTTCTTGATCTAATTTGACCTTGCTCATCGTTTACCTCCCAAATACATTTTTGTAGCCTTACGACTTGGAATAATCGTCTTAAGAAAAACCTCTTTACGGTTCTCCACATAAGGAACTAAATAGACGTAGTCATCGATATCCAGTACGAACATGCGCTGATTAGGATATTTCTCTTGGTTTGGATGTTCGACAATATCCAACATTTCTCCCTGCTGAATATAGACGACAACATCCTCAAAAGAGATTCCTCGCTCATCAGCAAACTGTTGGTTTTTATCGAGATTCCAATTAATAGATTTCATTGTACTGAAATTTAGCACATACGTGTGCCTTATGTCATCACAACGCAATAAGCGTGACCAAGTGGTATCGCCAAGTTAAATCCTCCAGACCTAGGAGAGCGAAACCCTGATCTCAGACAAGCACTGTGTGAGTACCCAGAAATTTCTACGTCTAGCTGGCTGATTTGAATCAAGGCCAGTGGCAACCTGTATTCACTGATCGAAACCACCAAGGCCGATGGGCCGGAACCGTATGCCTACCTGCGGTATCTGTTTGCAGGGTTTTGCCAAATTAACTTTATCAGGCGAGATAAATCAGGCTCCTGCGTTCAAGCAACCGCCCTTTTCCATTCACTGAACGCACTTGTCCTGAAATTGCGATAATGTTTAGCAGAAACCAAATGTCGCCCCTGACTGAACAGATTTGAGATAGCTGCGTGAGCACCCAGAAACAGCTGCGCCTGTTTAACAGACTTGAATCGTCGGGATGCCGCACCACACATCACCTTTTCCCGGACTTTAGTTGATTCATGAGATTGCTCTGCCAGACCAAGGTCTCCATCGAATGATGCCAAGTATCCACAACGGAAAACCGTTAGGTTTCTTAAACTTACTCAACGCAAAAAGGTAAACCGCCTTACTGTTAATCAATGGGTCGTTGATTCGATCCCAGCATCCGGAGCTATATATTTCGAAGACGCTCTGTAGATCATTGATTTATCGGGGGTTTTTACGCCCACGGGAAAGAAATTCAATGGGAAGACCAATTGACTGCCGGTAATTTGGTCGTGGGGTGAAGCCAGATCATCTCCGCAAGGACGCCAACTCTCCCGCCTGCCCCCCTCACCTGCTCCCTGCAAGTGTTACTGATCGAGAACCCTGCATAGTGGCTGCGTGTGGACTGCTGTGGCGCTTGTGGGGCCTCGGTGATGGGGCGGCGGGATTGCTCGGAGGCGCAGTTCTGGGGCTAGAGTCTGATGGCCTCCCGGCTGACTGTGATACCTCGTTCCGCCATAAGAACTCCAATATCACGATAGCTGAGTGTGAATCGGAAATACAGCCGAACGGCATGCCTGATAATCTGCGCGGGGTAGCGATAACCAGACGAGTACATTCTATTATTTTTCATGCTTGGATTATCACATATATTTGGAAGTGGTCGTCAAGTTGACAATATCATTACAATGAATGTAGAACACGCATCAACCCCTGATTGATATAGCATGGACACCGTGCTACCATGTTTTTATGATCAGGTCATTCAGGAACAAAGCTACAGAAGACATCTTTAATGGCATTGCGTCGAAGCAAGCTAGAAGCACCTGCCCTCAAACCTTGTGGCGCATAGCAAGACGAAAACTTGATCAACTTGATTCGGTAGTAACTCTGGAGGAACTTAAGGTTCCACCCGGTAATCGCTTGGAGTCTCTTTCGGGTGACCGCCAAGATGAGTTTAGTATCCGAATTAACCAACAATATCGTATATGCTTCAAATGGAAAGACGACGGCCCGCTTGACGTCGAAGTGACAGATTACCACTAGAGGTGACACTATGGTTCGCATACCAACAAAACGAGCACCCACCCACCCTGGTGAGATGCTATTAGAGGAGTTCTTGACTCCAATGGAAATTACTCAGCGTGAGCTGGCAAACGCCATCTATGTTCCCTACCAACGTGTGAATGAACTGGTTAATCAAAAGCGTGGAGTAACGCCCAGTACGGCTTTGCGCCTTGCTCGGTTTTTTAATGTTTCAGCAGACTTTTGGCTAAACCTGCAAGTTCGCTGGGATTTATATAAAGCCCAACAATCAGAGCAAGAAGAACTTAAGAGAATCCAGGATTTTCACCAATTTCAAAAAATGGCCTAACAAAAGTGGGGCCAGTTCTGCTGGATAGGTGAGTGCTATGATTGTGAATCAGAGGCAGGTCAGATAAAACTTATCTCTCCTTGATTCGGGCAAAATCGAGCCAAGTAGGCGCTCCCAGAAAAGGTGACTAGAGATTTAGCCGGTATTGGCAAATTAACTTTTGGGGATCAGCGCAATCCTGCCTTGATTCTCAAGCAACCGCCCTTTCCCACTCCGCAAACGCACTTGTCCTAAGATTTCGATAGTGCTCTGCTCTAACGAGATGACGCTGCAGGTTGAATAGATTTGAAACCGCAGCATGAACACTCAGAAAGTTCTGAGCCTGCCGAACAGACTTGAACCGACGCATCACCTTTTCGCGAACTCTAGTTGCCTCGTGCGACTGCTCAGCCCTATTGTTCTCGTACTGCTCAGTGCTGTGAATCGTTTCTGGAATCAGTTCTCGATGTGCAACTCCGTAGCTACGCAACTTGTCGGTGACGATCTTTCTAGGTTCTCCTCCATGTGTTCGCAACAGTCGCTTGAAGAAGCGCTTGGCAGCTGCACCATCACGTTTTCCTTGAAGATAGACATCTACCACTTCACCATCTGGGTCGACCGGGTCGCGTAGACCGCTCTCCTCAGATAATGCTGCTTCCCGCTGATCGAATGGTCCGACACACCGGCAAAGACTTCATCGATGTAGAAAGTGTCGCCATAACCGTGGTGCTTTCTTTTCAATCTTTTAGGGTATAGCGCAGCGAACTTGATACACCAAAGGCGAATAGCCTCTCAACTGACTACAACGCCTCTTTCAGCGAGTAAATCTTCGATGAGTGATCTGCACACGGCGATGACTGTTTCCACGGGCCTGAGGTTAAATCTGAAACAGAGCCAAACTGCATAGCTAATGATATCGGGGGGAATCTGTGACGTTTATATGTATTCATGGGCAGATTCTGGCATTTCACGATAGTTTAAAACCCCCAGGACAGTACAGCTGCGGACCTAACGGATGCATAGCTCGCGCTGATTGACACATAATGGGACAAGTACTAGAGTGAATCTAATAATAAGCGATCTAAGGGATTGGACATGCGTCGTGTATTTTTTGCTCCCGCTTCGATTCAGCCGTTCTTCATTTCAACAAAGCCTTTCTACTGGATGCTGAAATACTGCCTACTGGCTTCCATCCTTTTCTTGGTTTCTCCCTCCGGCTATGCGCAAACCCAAGCATCGATCAATTTGGCCCAACAAATGTTTGTCGCCTATTACGGAAGACCGGGCGATCCGGGTGGATTGAATTATTGGGCCAGCCAGTTTGATGAATCGAGTAATTTGGACGCGGTTTTGTTCGCCTTTGGTGACTCACAGGAATACAACGATAGCTTTGGGACGCTGACCAATGAGAAACTAGTTAATGGATTGTTCTTACAAATGTTCAATCGTGATTCTGATCCAGGCGGTTTAGCGTTTTATGTAGGGCGGCTCGCAAGCGGTGAAGCAACACTGGCCTCTATTGCGAAACAAATCGCCGATGGCTCTGTCGACAATGATCTATCCTCTCTGGACAATAAGATTGCGGTAGCGAACGACTTTACCAGTCTCGTGGAAGCGGAAAATATCAATTATATTGGTAGTGATATCCCCACCGCGCAAGATTTGATCAGTGCAGTGACCTTTGCTGGGGATGCTCTTACGCAAGGAGCAGCGGCTATTGCAGAGTGGGCGGAGGTTAAAAACAGTGTTGTGCTGTCCGAACAATATTTTGTTGATAACATCGCCGCCCCTGTGCTGGCAGAACATTGTTTGTTTTGCCACGTGCCCGGAGGCCCGTCAGGTAATAGTCGTCTTGTGTTTGACGGCGACGCGACAGACGTAAACCAAAACGCAACCAATATGGCGGTATTTGCCAACTTTTTGGTGACTGTCGAAGATGGCGCTGAATTGATTCTAAACAAAGTGCAGGGCATCGATCATCCTGGCGGAGAAATATTTACCAATGACTCTGAACAATGGGCAACGGTAGACAGCTACTTGCAGCTCCTTGGTTTGACAAACGAGTTTTCCGGAGAAGAAACTGACGGCAATGAAAATCCTACGGACATAGAGCCCGGTGACTCAACCCCAGAACAATATTTTGAGCAACACATTTCAGCGGGACTGTTAGACGCAAAGTGTTTAAATTGCCATATAGAAGGCGGTGTATCCGGTCACACTCGCCTGGTATTCTCGAACGATGGCGCAGACGACCAAAATGCAAAAAATATAGCGGTATTTGAAAACTTTCTGGCCACAGTCGATGATGCTGCCAACACGATTCTGACAAAAATTCGGGGCGTGGATCACGGCGGTGGCGTTATATTTGGTTCGAGCACCGATGAATGGCAGGCA
>ENA-OSET01001882-OSET01001882.1-sediment-metagenome-genome-assembly--contig:-NODE-1882-length-21039-cov-17.844433_pt1 | contig 21039 bp, 16 predicted proteins | sample MGYA00237882_ERZ534229 | MGnify/ENA primary metagenome ERZ534229 (study PRJEB26408, sample SAMN06266212) | sediment metagenome | isolation source: Hudson Canyon methane seep mesocosm | place... | reverse complement strand
TTGTTTCCACTTTGTTTCTCAAGACTGTTGACAGCAGGGATGCTGTCGCCAAGCACCAAGGATGTATTTACGCCGTGCCTTGAGAGGCTAAGTGGAAGCAACCTGTGGTATGTTAATAGCCATGTAAAAGTATAGAGACAAGACCTTCCTTGTCTCTATAAACAACTATACAATCAAACCATCTTCCATGTGCAAGACCCTGTCCATTCGTTGAGCCAATTCAATATCGTGAGTAACCACCAAAAAACTCACTTGTAATTCCTGATTTAATTCCAGCATCAACTGGTAAATCTGTTCTGCCGTTTTACTATCCAAATTACCAGTAGGTTCATCAGCCAACACACATTTAGGCCTGTTTATCAGTGCTCTTGCAACCGCCGCTCGTTGCCGTTCACCACCTGATAATTCTCCAGGCTTATGTTCAATTCTATGCCCCAAGCCTACCCGTGTTAGCAAATCTATCGCTCGTTTACGTGATTCCTTAACAGACTCACCTGCAATTAACACAGGCATTGCAACATTTTCTAAAATTGTAAATTCACCTAAAAGATGATGGAACTGATAAATAAAGCCTAAAGACTTATTTCGTAACTTACTAAGCTTTGAGGCTTTAATGTTATTCAGGTCTTCACCATCTAAAATGACACTGCCTTGAGTGGGTTTTTCCAAACCACCTAGTAAATGTAGTAATGTGCTTTTTCCTGAACCAGAAGCCCCCATAATGGCGACACGCTCCCCCGCGTTAATCTCTAGATCTACACCTTTTAAAACTTCCACATCCAAATCACCTTGCTGGTATCGCATGCCCAGTTGCTGACATTGTAATATGATTGAATTATTCATATCGCAACACCTCCGCTGGATTAACTTTGGATGCCTGCCAAGCAGGATATAAAGTAGCGACCAGAGACAAAATAAAAGAAATACTTGTTATGCTATAAACATCATTCCAATCTAGTTTTGAAGGTACGTCACTAATATAGTACACATCAGCGGCCATAAACTGTACATCAAAAAAACCTTCAACCGCCGGTATCAGTGTTTCAATATTTAATGCTAACAGTACACCGCCTAAAGTACCAAGAGCCGTACCAATAATACCGATGGTGCCACCTAACACGATAAAAACGCCCATCACTGATCCATTTGAGAAACCTTGTGTTTTTAATATAGCGATATCGCCTCGCTTATCAGTAACGACCATGACCAATGTTGAGACAATATTAAACGCCGCTACAGCAACAATTAATAGCAAGATGATAAACATAACTCTTTTTTCAGTTTTAATCGCTCTAAAGAAATTACTATGAGATTTAGTCCAATCACTAACGCTATATTGTCCATACAACTTATTAGCTAAAGATTTTGTTATTCGTGGAGCATTAAATAAATCATCAAGCTTTAAGCGTAAACCACTGACCGCATCACCCAGCCGGAATAGTTTGCTGGCATCGTTAATATGAATAATGGCCATATTTCGATCGTACTCATACATACCCACTTGAAAAATACCCGTCACTGTAAATCGTTTTAATCTAGGTAATATGCCTGCAGGTGTTGAATTAATTTGCGGGCTAATCACTGTCACTCTATCGCCCACCATAACACCCAAATAATTAGCCAGCTCTCCTCCTAAGATGATGCTAAATTGACCCGGTTTCAAATCAGAGAGTTCTCCAGACCTCATGTTGTTTGCTACTTCAGATACTTTAGGCTCATATTCAGGCATAATGCCACGTAATAAAGTTCCGCTGACCCGTCGACCGGCATTGATCATAACTTGTCCGCGTACAAATGGGGCTGACCCTTCAACATGAGCGTAATCTTTTACCTTTTGTTCTAATTGTTGCCAATCATGCAAGCGGCCATTTCGACCTGTAATAGTCGTATGAGAGGTCATGCCTAAAATACGTTCCCGCAACTCAGCCTCAAAACCATTCATAACTGATAGAACGGCTATTAAGGCTGTTACCCCTAATGCTATCCCTAATACAGAGGTTAAAGTGATAAAGGAGATAAATTGTGTTCGGCGCTTGGCCCGCATATAGCGCAGACCAATATAAAGAATTAGTGGTTTAAACATTCAGTGTTAATTATTTGCTTTGCATGTAGAACAAAAACCATAAAGATACAAACTGTGGTCCGTTAATTCATAACCAAGTTCCTTGGCTATGTCTGATTGACGTTTTTCAATGACTTCGTCAGTAAACTCATCAACCCTACCACATTTCATACAAACGATATGGTCATGGTGAGTACCTCTATTTAATTCAAAAACAGAATTCCCACCTTCAAAATGATGTCTGGTAATCAAGCCTGCCGCTTCGAACTGAGTCAAAACACGATAAACGGTAGCTAAACCAATTTCCTCATTTTCACTTAACAAGATTTTGTAGACTTTCTCTGCGGATAAATGTCGTTCATCCGTCTGTTTTTCTAAAATCTCTAATATTTTGACTCTAGGTAGCGTGACCTTTAAGCCAACATTTCTTAAATCATTAGTCTCCAAACGGAAACCTCCTTAAAACACAATTAAATGGTAAAAATACAAAACATATAAGCAAAGCCTGATTGTATCTTTTTTTGTTAAATATCGCGACACTTTTGAGTATGAATATCGCGCAACCTAATGTATGATTTTGTTATAGACACTATTTTAAGCCATACGGACTTATGAGAAAACCCATTTACCTCCTGCTCTTACTATCAAGCATTTCTTTTACTGGCTGTTCTAGTATTCTAAACAATCTACCAGGCGTATATTCACTAGACATACAGCAAGGCAATATCATTAATCAGGAAATGATAGATCAGCTCCGGCCAAAAATGACTAAACGTCAAGTCTTATACATTATGGGGTCATCAATGCTAATTGATGTTTTTCACCAAAAGCGTTGGGACTACCTCTATTCAGAGCAGCCCGGTGGAGAACATAGAAAACAAAAAAGACTCTCTTTGTTTTTTGATGGTGATGAGCTTATTGGAGTACAAGGAGACTTTAGACCCAGTACCTTACCGGTTATTAGAGAATCAAATGAAACTACAGTTGATGTACCTGCTCGTGATCTAGACAAAACCTTATGGGAAAAAATTACCCGTCTCTTTAGTGACGATACACCCAACAAAGTAGAACCAGTAGAACTTGAACCAACACCACTTGAGGAAAATAACAAAACAAATGTTGAGTCAATCACTGAATCTATGACTCCAGTGATTGATAGCCAAGATGCCACAAATGAAACCATGTCCGTTACACCACTTGAAGAAGACAACACTCCTGAACTAGAAGAAATGAGCAATTAAAAGAAATAAAGTCTTTTATTGGGACTAGCCGACAGCTTACGACCCATAAGAGACATAGAAATAGTAAAGGTTAATTTTGAAATTCAAAGCAAACCATAAATGCCACGCGTTGATAATCCGCTTAAACCGCTTGTTATAATCTTTCCACAAGCCTATAATTTATGCACATTATTAATGCGCACAAAGGTAACACAATGAGAAGCTCATTCAATATGCAAGGTCCTAAAAAAGCTACAAACTTAAGCCTTAATAGTGAATTACTTGCTGAAGCCAAGCGATTGAAAATCAACTTATCCGCAACAATGGAAAAAGCTTTAGTTAAAGAAGTTAGCCAACGTAAGCAAGTTGAATGGCTTGAAGAAAACGCTGAAGCTATTAATGCTTACAATGAACTCACTGAAAAACATGGCCTCTTTTCTGATTCTTTTCGAGTATTCTGATGTCACAATTTACGCTATACAAAAATAAAGATAAAAGCACTTCAACTATTTACCCATTCTTTGTCGATGTGCAAAGTGAGCTACTGGATTCATTAAATACTCGTCTTGTAATCCCACTAACACCTTTAGATTTGTTGGAAAACAAGGCGCCTAGCCATCTATGCCCAACAATTCATTTAAACGAAGGGGATTTTGCTATTTTAACTCAACAAATGGCTAGCGTACCGACAAAAATTCTCACAGACCCTGTGACCGATTTGAGCACATTCAGAAATGAGATCATTGCTGCAATCGACTTTTTGATTACTGGCATATAACGCGAAGCACAGGAGATTCTAGTGAGCGTCGTTAGTTTTTGCTGGAGAATTAATCCTTTGTCTGCTATTGGCTGACAAGCGCCCATTGCTAAGGCGCTTGAAGACCAGAAATGTTTTTAAACCTCAGTCTGTTCTGCCATTTCTAAAGCATCATCTACTTCAATACCCAAATAGCGCACTGTACTTTCTAGTTTAGTATGTCCTAGCAAAAGTTGAACGGCTCTTAGATTTTTTGTTCTTCTATAAATCAAAGTAGCTTTAGTCCGCCGAAATGAATGAGTCCCATAAGCTGATGGATCAAGTCCAATTTGTGATACCCAAGATTTAACTATTCTGGCATATTGTCTGGTAGACAGATGCAGGGATTTTTTCAATCTACTTTTAAACAAACAATCGTTAGCAGTAAGCCTAGCATGATTTATTAAATTAGAAATAGCTTCTCTAGTTTGTTCTGTAATTTCAAACTGAACTGGTTGATGTGTTTTCTGTTGCATAACCATTGCTCTTTTTGAAACAACTCCTCCATGAGCGACATCAAGAACTCTTAGTTTTACCAGATCACATCCGCGTAATTTACTATCAATCGCTAAATTAAATAATGCAAGATCACGAATTCGGTTAGCCAATTGTAACCGAATGCGTATAGCCCAGATTTCTTTCAGTTTTAATGGTGGTTTCTGACCAATCAATTTACCTTTATTCCAAGGAGTATGATTCTGTTGGGCATGTGTAAGAAGATACATAATAGTTCCTTAGTTGTTTAAAGAAACTTGATTATCTACCGTATTTCAATTGGCGCTAACCGACCCACTGCGGCCAGTCAACAAGGGCAATAAAACCTATTCACACTGCCCCAAAATATTACCTAGATGCTCAATAGCTATTTCAAGGTCATTTAAACCTAGTCTGGCTTCTTGGATTTGCCCCTGCTGATATTTATTAAATAAATCATCGGCAATATCATGCATAGTATTATGTGCATCATCAAGCTTGTTCAACCATTTGTCTTCAAAGAGCTGCTCCTGTCTAGCTCTCTTTATCCAGACTCCACAATGACAGTTTGTTCGTTTTAATATGGGCCATTGTCCAATGTTCTCAGGTTCAGAGTTTATATTAGTTTCAAACTGTTTCTGCCATTGAGAAAATGTAAGCCTGAATAGTTTCAACTTCCTCTCTTTTTCTGTACGAATTTTGGTTGCACAGTTTATCCATTCTTGATTTGGAGTATAGTCAGATAACCAGTCTTGAACATCAGCGGATGGCATAGGTCTAGCAATTCCGTAGCCTTGAGCTTCATAACAACCCAAAATAAGTAACATTAAGCCATGATTTGTTGTTTCAATGCCTTCTGCAATAATTTCTCGGCTAAAGGAGTTGGATAAGCCAATAACGCCATCAATAATGGCAAGATCACTTGGGTCATCAAGTACATCTCTGACAAATGTTTGGTCTATTTTTATGGTTTTTGCAGGTAGGTTTCTTAAATGGGTCAGTGATGAATAACCCGTACCAAAGTCATCTAAGGCAACAGAAACACCGAGTGTATCAATACAGGTTGTTATGATGGAACTGATCGCTTGTAAATTACTTAATGCACTACTTTCTAATATTTCTAACTGTACTTTTTTAGAATGTATTTGTGGGTATTTAGCTAATGCCGTCTCAAGCTCATCAATAAAGGTGGGGTGCTGTAGATGATAAGAAGAAATATTAATACTCACTTCAAGCTCAATACCTTGCTTTTTCCAATGATCCATTTGTCTTAATACTTCATTAATCACCCAGTTACCCACCTGAATTTCAAGACCAGTTTTTTCAATAACTGGTAAGAATTTAAAGGGTGGGATTAAGCCTTTTTCTGGGTGGTTCCAGCGAATCAAGGCTTCTGCACCAAATACCTCTCCAGTTGCCATATTAACTTTGGGTTGATAATACATACAGAGTTCATTATTAACTAAAGCCTCATCAATTTCTTTGAGTTGACTGTTTCTTTTAATATCAAGTTGATTCTGTTTTGCATTAAATAAATGATAACGGTTTCGACCTGCCTGTTTTGCTTGGTACATGGCTTGGTCAGCATGGCGCATAAGGGTATCTAAATCTGTATTATCTGTTGGATAAAGAGAAAAGCCAATTGAGGCGCTAATTGTCAATGATAGTGTATCTATCAAGTAGGGTTGTGAGAGTGATGTAAGAACACGGTTGAGCATTTGTTCACACTGAGATAATTGATCAATATCCCCTAACAACAGAACAAATTCATCACCACCTTGTCTGGATGCTGTATCTTCATCCCTAATGATGCTTTTGATACGTTTTGCAACTTCCACCAATAATTCATCACCTATCTCATGGCCATAAAGATCATTAATGGGTTTGAAATTATCTAAATCAAGAAAGCAAACAGCGAGTTGGTTTTCTTGTCTTTTACTGTGGGCAAGTGCCTGCGTATAACGGTCAGCAAGTAGTGCACGGTTAGGTAATTGAGTTAGCACATCATAATGTGCCATTTGTTCTAGTGCCTCTTGTTGCTTTTTACTGTGGGTAACATCAGTGAAAATACCGACATAATGCAAGGTGTTTCCTTCTGCATCTGGTATTGAGGAGATTGAGAGTAATTCAGCGTATACCTCGCCATTTTTCTTACGGTTCCATACTTCACCTTGCCAGTGTTTCTGATCAGTGATGATTTTCCACATTTCTTGATAAAATGCAGGACTTTGTTTTCCAGAGTTTAATAGACTGGGGTTTTGACCGATTGCATCTTCCCTACTGTAACCAGTGATTTCACAAAAGGCAGGGTTTACATCAATTATAATCCCTTTTGTATCGGTGATAATGATGCCTTCAGTGGTTTCACTAAATACTTTGGCAAACAGTCGAAGACCTTCTTCAGAAATTTTTCTATCAGTTATGTCTATAATACTTACAGGAATGCTTTTAAAGTCCTCAGCATTATCAGGTATATTTAATGAGATAATGGCGGTAAAAGCCTTACCACCTAAAGTTATAAACTCAGTCTCTGAACGAAAAATATTTTTTCCATCCCAAATAGCACAGAGTTCATTGATAAAAACTTCAATAGCACCTGGCCCAAAAGTTTTATGTATGTGATTGAGAAATTCATCTTTAGTTGTAGCACCAAATAATTTCAGCGTAGCCCCATTGACTTGGAAAACTCTAACCTTAGACGCTATGTCTATAACGGTAGAATGATTGTCTTTTAGGTATTGTTGTAAATCAGTGATACCTTCTTTACGGAGTTGATCCAGTATATTGATGACTTCAGAGAAGTCTTCATTCCAGATGGAGACCTCGGAATTCTCAAACAGTCTTCTAAAGCGTTTCTCGCTTTCTCTATATGTGTCTACAGCAGTAACTGTAGCTTTCTGACTCAGATATATAGCCTTGACTAATTTATCAAGCTCATCATTTTTCTCTTGTTTCCTTTCAAGATATATTGGCTCCACGTTTTTTGATAGATCTACTTCATAGGTATGTTTGGCAATTTTTATTAAGTGTCGCGTCACCAGCCTATAAAAAAGTAAAAACATGAAGCCAGCAACAAAAAATGTCTTCAGTGCATTGCTTAAAAGGACAACTAGCAATTTGTTCCATATACGGTTAATAACACCATCTATACTTGCTTCAACAAACAGCGTTCCAATCTCATTATTTTTACCCAAATATTCAAAAAAAAGTGGGTAGCTTTTACTTATCCGATGTTTTGATATTAATTCCCCAGATTTCCATTTAACCCGACCCTCAACAGATATAGCCATATACTCTATATCTGGAAGAAGAGCCAGGCCATCAATTTGGAGTTGAATACTCTCTTCATCTAAAGCCCATACATTATTAATAAGGCTAGGCAAATGGGATTTTTCTAATAAGTAAAATCCTTTTTCAATTTGCTCAATCTCATTTGTATAATCGAAATAAAGTTGTACTCCTGTTGTTACAACAGTGATAGTCGAACTGATTATAATAATCCATGAGACCAACCGTCTGGATAGTTTACTTTTGAATGCTGTAAGGCTAAAAGTCATATATAAAAAGTTTCTTCATTCGATCTTCATTAATGATGCTAGTATTTGTTCATGGTTTTCTTAAAGATACCATCCACTTTCTGCTCTTTCTACTAATTACTCCTAAAAAACAGAAAATAACGTTAGGCAGATTAAACCCAGACTTACTGGTTTTAGAGGATAATTTGACCTTCTTGTCATAAGTTTAGCCAGCTAAATCTATTTAATTTGAAAAAAATAATACTTCTCATCTGGTTTATCTGCTTGGATATAAATTATATTTCTTTAGGATAGATTCAAAGGTTCCATTGCTTTTAATTTCCATCAACCCTTTATTAAAAATGTCAGCTTTTTTTTCAAAGCCCGAAGATTGTCTCGAAAATGCAATATAGTAATAATCATCTTTTAAGCTTGGCTGTAGGGCTTCTATTAAGTTTTCATAGTCGTAGGGTTCTTCCTCGCCTAGCTCTTTGAGAATAGCTTTTCCATTGAGCACCCCCGATACTACCAGGTCGACTCTCCCCCTAGCTAACATTCCAAAGGACTGTTGATTATGGTCTAATAATTTTTTATTTAAATAATCAGCACTATTGAATTCTTCTGTCATGGATGAACCCCGCAATACTGCAATAAGAATGTTTTCTTTTGATAAAGATTTAAGGTTTCCATCAAAGACAAGATCATCTCTTTCTTTTAGTTTAAAAAACACCGTTTTTTGAATAAAAAAGTGTGAAGAAAATAAAAACCATTTTTCCCTTTCTTTATTGAAAGCAGCATTAATAATGCCGTCAAACTCCCCTGTTTTTGTTTCAAAAAGGGCTCTTTTAAAAGGAGCAAAATCTAATGTAGCCTCAATACTTTGAGTTTTCAATGCTGCTTTAATTATCTCCCAAGAAATTCCTTTGTTTTTTAAATTGGGGGCAGCAAATGGTGGGAATGGATCACTAACAAAGGACCACTTTAGATCCTTTGCATTTGCAATATTTGCCGACATAATTGCTAAGCAAAAACTAATGAGCCAATTAATGACAAATGAAGATTTCATATATCCTCGTGTAGTATGTCTAGGGAGAAGGAGGAGCATAACCTTTTACAGGGTCGATCAATTTGTTTTAAGTGCTGCATGATATATCAGGTGTAGTTAACTAGAGAACGTTTCTATGTGCATTTTTAAGAATCCGTAGCCCGTCACGTAGAACAAGTTATTATCCAGCCCCTCTTTAATACACTCTAGCTCTGTTTCATATTAATAGAAACACTGAAACCATTAATTCTAATCTGGATTACATGCATTTCATGTATGATAAATAGGTCTGAATAACTTTCTATTTCTTTGTCGATTATAATATTACTATTTTTGACCTTTAAACTGTTCAATATAAACCTCAAACTCATCGGCAGGTATAGGCTGACTATAAAAATACCCTTGAACTTCATCACAACCATTCGCACTCAGAAACTGTTCTTGTTCTTTCGTTTCAACACCTTCTGCTATTGTTTTTAACCCCAAACTTTCAGCAAGATTTATTATTGTTTTTACTATTGCCGCATCATCTGGATCAAAATGAATATCTCTTACAAAAGATTGATCAATTTTTAGTTTATCGATTTTAAAACGCTTAAGATAAGAAAGTGAAGAATACCCCGTACCAAAGTCATCAATGGAAAGCTTTAAACCTTCTTGATGAAGTGAATCAATCACTTTGACTGTGCCATCAATATCATCCATCATTAATCCCTCAGTCATCTCCAACTCAAGATACTTTGCAGGAATACTATGCTGGGTTAACCCATTTTGAACCATCGCTAACAAACCTTGATGATGAAATTGATTGGCAGATAAGTTAACTGCAACCGTAAAGTCGAGTAAACCTTTTCCTTTCCATACCTCCATTTGTCTGATTGCTTCATGAAGTACCCAGTGGTCTATAGATAAAATCAGTCCACTTGCTTCAGCTATTGGAATAAATTCAGCAGGAGATACTTTTCCAAGCTGAGAATTCTCCCAACGTAACAGGGCTTCACAACCAATCAATTTACCAGATAACAGTTCCATTTGTGGTTGGTAATAAAGCTTAAGCTCTTGTCTATTAATTGCGCCACGTAAAGCATTATTAATTTCCAGTTTTCGTTTTGCTTTTTCAAAAAGGTCTGATGTATAAAATTGAAATTGATTCCTCCCTGAATCTTTTGCACGATACATGGCATTTTCAGCAGCTTGGAGTAAGGTTTGTTCGTCATTCCCATCGTTTGGATAAATTGATATACCAACACTTGGCGTGATACTCAGCTCACTCCCTTCCAAAATGAAGGGGACTGAAATTGATTCAATAATTTTATTTGCAACATTTGCAGCACCATCTGAGCTGGTTTCTGGTAGCAATATCACAAACTCATCCCCGCCCAATCGAGATGCTGAGTCTTCTTGACGCATTAAGGCATTTAATCGACTAGCCACTTCAATTAACATTAAATCCCCTATCTGATGCCCTAATGAGTCATTGACATTTTTAAAGCGATCCAGATCAAAAAACAGAACAGCCAAACTATAGTTTCCTCGTTGTGAGAAGTTAATCGTTTGAGTAATTCGGTCTTTTAATAATGTGCGGTTAGGTAATCCAGTTAATGAATCAAAGTGGGCAAGGTAGCGAATATTTTCTTCATCTTTTTTATGTCGGGTAATATCACTAAACACACCAATATAATGACTTGTTTCATCACTTTCAGTGTCATGTAAGACACTAATAGTAAGCCATTCTGGATACTCTGCTCCATCTTTACGGCGGTTTAATATTTCTCCTTGCCAACTTCCATTTTTATTAATACTAGCCCACATCGACTTGTAAAATGCTTGTTCTTGACTACCAGACTTTAATAAGTGAGAGCTTTTGCCAAGAGCCTCTTGAGCGGAATACCCCGTTATTTTAGAAAAAGCATCATTGACTAAAGTGATTTGTTGATTTGCATCACAAACCATAATCCCTTCGCTGTTTTGGGAAAATATTTGACCATAAATTTTTAATCGTAATGAAGTCTCATACTGTTCTCTGTAATACGTTAATCGCTGTTGTCGCCAAATCACTATAAATGCCAAGCCCAGTGCAATAATGACGAAAAAAACTGAAACAATAGTTGACCATAATCGCTCTTTTAGAGGTGAATAGATTTCACTTTGATCAATTCGGGTGACCATAAACCATGGTGTTTTAGGTATAGCTCGCACATCAGCAATGACTTTAATGTTACGGTAATCATTGCCTTCTACAATTCCCGTAAAACCATTGACGGCTTTAGCAGCAGGTAAAGATTCATTTTTAATTGAGTGGCGTAATTGGAGAGCTGTATCATCTTTAAAGCGCAAATCATTCAAAAACACAACATGCTCACCTTCCTTTCTAATTAAAAGCGACTCTGCTGAGTCACTGATAATTGGCCATTGTTTTATAAAAGGGTATAGATAAGTATGAGGATCTAGGCGTAAAACAACAGTTATACTAGGCACATGATTACTTAGTTTAATGGTTGTTAAAAGTGCGAAGTAAACTTTTTCATCGAATTCATTACGGTAAAAATCTTGGAAATAAATTTGCTCTAACGGCACTCCTTTTACTACAGAATCTTTAACAGTGGAAGATATTTGTGAGCTTTCAGGTGCTGTCGAAATAAGCACTTTTCCAGACTCATCAAGAACAAAAAAATTCTCGATTCCCATATGCTGTTTAGCTTCTGATAATACTTTTATCAAATTAAAATTGGCAGATAAAGATTTATTATCTTCGACTAATGGTAATAACAGTTCCTTAAAATAATGTGAATGAGAAAAGAACCTGGCATTATCTATACGTTCATTATAGTAGTGTTGTATTTCATTACTTTTTAAAACAGCAATGGCAGTAATTTGTTCAGAAACTTCATTATAGAAGTCTTTTTCATGGGCTCTATGATAAGCGTATGCAGTAGAAATAATAACAATCAGACCAGCAAGAAATCCCCAAATAAATACAGTAGAGTTTTTGACTAGCTTACCCAACCAATTATCACATAAACATGCACTATGATAGTTAGTATCAAACAATCCGATGGCTATTATTAGAAAACCGATTAATGTATTAATCGCTGGAGGGATGAATGAACCATCATAAAGCAGTGGGGTACCGAATAAATAGGCCAGAAAAAAACTAGGCAAAGTATAAAGAATGTAACCGCGACACCCATGCCTATCACGGCATAAAAGGGATGTTCTGTTGATATATGATGAGAAGCAATTAACGAAATAGCGACTGCTATAAAACTCAATGCAGTAATCGGAGACATATGGCCTATTGGTGAGCCTGCCACATCTCCTGTAATAGATAGTCCCAGATATTCCCAGCTTGAATGAATATGTTGCACTGATAAAATAAACAACAATATTGCAACTGACAAAATAACAAAAGCTAAAACTCTTTCACTACGAGAAACGTGTTCTTGATGTAAATAAAACTGCCTTAATAATACGCACAAGCCACTTATTGTAAACAATAAAGCGGTACTGGGTGCCATAGGGATATAATCAGGACGAACTGCTGTAATGAAATTTAATCCAAAATACCAACCAACTAATACGACAAGACCTAGAGAAAACACCAATAGCCCAGTGAATGTTGAAAGCAATATAGAGCTTCTTAACAGTTTATTCATTTGAATCTTATTTTATTAAAAATACTTTGATATACAACAGGTCTTTTCTAACGTTAGACTATAGTTTCTTATTAAGCAAGAACCTATTTATTTTTTAAAAGTAAAGTCCGCTTTTGGCTGACAAGCGACCATTTAGGTTCATAGTTTTAGGCAGATAATAATTGCCCAAGATGCAAACAGAAACTGCGTATTTCAACTAATGATTACACTTTTTAGAAAAGCATTTTTCATACTTGCGTAATCTTAAGCTGTCTATATTTTCAGTATTTACTTACTTGCATAACTTCTATTTAGTAGTAATCTAAATTAGGATTAAAAAACTGGTCTCCGAAGCTTAATTAACCAGCATTTATTTAAAGAGTTTTTGTTTGGGCAAAAATGCGACATATTCAATTATGAAGCTAAAAGAACCGAATGAAAACAATTCGATTTGCAATGTTGCTGAGTTTCCATGTTGAAAACTTTGTGGGTACTAAATTTCAAACTAGGAATATGTTATGAAACGAATTATTATTTGCGCTGATGGAACATGGAATGACAGGGACCAAGTCGATAATAAAACAAAGAAACGGAGACCAACTAATGTTACAAAAGTGGCTCGTGCCATTTTACCTAAAGATTCCAAAGGTATTGAGCAAGTTGTTTCCTACCATGATGGCGTAGGCACTAGCGGTGGACTTGATAAATTTACTGGAGGTGCTTTTGGTCGAGGGATAGAACAAAATATTCGCGAAATTTATCGATTTATTGTTTATAACTATGCTGAAGGGGATGAACTTTATTTCTTTGGGTTTAGTCGGGGGGCATTTACTGTTAGAAGTCTCATTGGATTTATGAATAAATTTGGTTTGCTTGAAAAAGATGATGACTATTATGTTCCAGATATCTATGCTTGTTATGAGCGTAATATACAACCAAATTCAGATGAGTGGAAAAAAGCTTTTCACAACATACATGGGACAAGACCGAGCCCCAAAATTAAGTTTGTTGGAGTATGGGATACTGTTGGAGCTCTAGGAGCTCCAGGCATTTTAGGGCAAATATTCAATAAAAAAAAGTATCAATATCATGATGCAGGGTTAAATACAAATATTCAAAATGCATATCATGCTCTAGCTATTGACGAAAAGAGAAAACCGTTTGCCCCAGATATTTGGGAACAACCATCTGGCTGGAAAGGACAACTACAACAAGCGTGGTTTGCAGGAGTTCATAATAATATTGGAGGTGGTTATTCTCCAGATGGTTTAGCAAATGAAGCTTTACATTGGATTATTGAAAAATCCGAGGCATTAGATCTTGAATTTGATAATTCATATCTTAACTATTTTACACCTTGCTTTAATTCGACCATACAGAATTCAATGACTTTAATGTACAGTCTTATGGGGGAAAATATTCGCCGCATTGGAGATCATACCTCTAATAATGAGGTGATTCATCAATCAGCTATAGATAGAAAGAACTTGGCAATTTGTAATTATGATCCAAATAACCTTATAACGTTTATAAATAGAAATGATGGGGCACATAAGCTAATGACAAATACTACAGGTATTGAGCGTGGTAAACCTTGTAGTAACTTATGATACATGTTTTTTTATTTGAAATATATTCGTAAAATGAATTATAAATTTTTTCAGTTATTAACTTGAGTAGTTAAAAAATTAAGGTGACTTATGGCACTATCCGATAGTTTTAAAAAACATTATTTATTGATTATTATAATAATATTGTATGTTTTCGGTGTTTTAATCATATGGTTTTTAGGTGAATCTGTAATAAATTTTAAAGAAGGCCTATTCTATTCTTTATGGAGTGCTTGTATTCTTTTGATTTGTTTGCTTGGGTCTTACTTAAATAAAGCTTCTGTATCTGAAATAAATACCCCCTGTGATTCTAATAGAGAAATCATCTCAATCGAAGAAGTTAAGGCATTGATCCGATATGCAAGTGACCAAGGACTTGACATAGATACAGAAAAAAAGGAAAAGCAAAGTATTTTATCTGAATTAACAGTGCTCGTTGTCGCGTGGGAAGAGGAAAAAGAAAAAGAAAATAATATTCGATATGAAGAGTTATCTAAAATAATCGTTTTATATGCCCAGTTAAATTGCATTACAGAAATGCATGTAACAGGTAAGTCAATTCGTGATTCACTAAAGGTTGATGAGATAACCATCCCCGTTCGTAATATTACTTGGCTTCTAGTTTTTCCCTTAATATTATTAAATGTTTTTTTAGAAGGCTGGTTTCAAGATATTGTTGATCCCGAGGAAGGAATATTATTCTTTTTAATCAATTTCCAGCGTTATATTCTTGATTACTTAACTCCTTTCTTATGGGGGGCAATGGGGTCATGTGTTTATTTGCTTAAAGTATTTAATGATCTTGCAGAAAGTAAAAAGTTTAATGAAGATAAAATGAGAGGCTGGGGAACAAGAATTACACTTGGTGCCATTTTAGGAGGGGTTGTTCAGTTTATTTATGACGAATCAGCATTTGGGAGCTCAGGAGTCAATCTTGATGCAAATGCTATTGGTTTTTTAACAGGTATTGGTGTAAAAGTCGTTTATGGCGCTATGGAAAAGACTATAGAGCAACTCTCAACATTGATGAATTTGGACTCCCTAAAATCAGATAAGAAAGATAATAGTGAAATAAGACGGTATTTAAATGAAAAAAATTCAACCCTTACTGATAGCGAGAGTGATAAAAATAAAAGAATAGCCATTCAGGAGTTGTTATCTGATTTAAATAAGCCTACATAAAATTGAATTTTGATTATGAAAGTTTGTAAAAAAAAATTATTCAGTATTTTATTTATCTTTTTTTCAATCAATGTATTTGCTAAATCTAGCGATTTACAAATTCATTATATTAATGTTGGACAAGGTGGATCTACATTAATAATTGGACCTAATGGAACTAAAATTTTATATGATTTTGGTCGAGTTTCAGGAAGAAAGTACATTGTTCCTTATTTGAAAGAACGTTTAAAGCTTCAACCTGAGAAAGGTATCGATTATGCAATTTTAAGTCATGCTGATAAAGATCATTATATGGGGTATCGTGACATTGTTAGTCAAGAGTTTGGCGGGTTCAATATATTAAAGGCAAATTATGAACCTGGTACGAGCAAACAAAGTAAAACACTAAAAAAATATTTATTTGATCCTGCAAAAGATGAGAATATTAAGGCAGGTGCTTTTAGGCCAATACCTTTAGGTTTACTAATTGATTTAGGTAATGGTGCAAAAGCAATAGTAGTTGCAGCCAATGGTAATGTTTTGGGGGATGACCCTTTTGAAAAAAATAATAGAAGCATAAACGAAAATGATCGATCGATTTCTCTTTTTATTAAATACGATAAATTTCAATATATTTTAGATGGCGATTTAGGGGCTGGGCGAGAAAAATGCTCAAATCATCAGACTAGTCAACGTGATATTCAAACAAAAGTAGCTCAGAGTCTTTTAGATTTTGGGTTAATTGACAAAGATAATGGAGTGGATATATTACATATAGCTCACCATGGAAGTGAGAGCAGTACATCATGGTCCTACTATCAATTAGTCAAACCAGAAGTCGGTATTATTAGTGTCGGGCCTGACCAAGGAAATTTCCTTCACCCTAGGGTGGATGTAGTGGAAAATGTACTCACCTGTAAAACAACTGATGGGAAGTTTCATAAGGATGCATGTTCAAAGGAAAGAGGGGGGGATACACGAGCAACTTGCTATTCAGTAGGGGAAAGAGCTCCACCATTAAAAGCTTTATATCAAACAGATTATGGTTCTCCTGGGGAATCCTCAACAGGAAGAACAAGTTTTCAAGGATTTGTTGGAGGCGATATCATAATAAGCACCGATGGAAATACCAACTATTCAATAGAATGGACTGGGAATACTATTCACTCTCCAAAAACTGTACATTATGAGTCAATACCAAGCGGAAAAACCAACTTCAAATTTGATGAAACTAGATGAATATAAAATGTAGTAGAGGCCATTTATGTAGTCAGGCCTAAAAAAGTCGCGGAAAGGGGGTTAGATAATGAGCAAATTGTATTGACATTATTTAATAAGATAACCTGATCTGATTAACATGCAATACTGATAGATTATCATTCAGGAATGAGACATAAGAAAAAAGGGTAGTGGGTTAAATCTGTGTTTATGCATGAATATTCCTGCCAAACTCCACCTTATTGATTAACAGACCAATCACAATATCATGCATTTTCTCAAGCTTAGAGAAGCAGATTGTTCGACGTGTTAATCGCTTGATCCATGTTCTAAAGTTCAATTTTTGCGTTCAATTTTTTGGGTATTTCTCTTCCCAACTTCATGTTTCTCAGCATCAAGATGGCGTTCATAAGCACCCCAGTCATCGGTGTAATATCGACGGATATTTAAAGATGCCAGTAACGCTTTTAATTCTTTGAAAACGATGTCCTTACGCTTGCCAAAAACATAAGCAAGTACAGTGTTGGTTTTATGATCAACAGCATGCCATAGCCAGCGTTGATTACTTTTGTTTCCTACAAAAGACCATTGCTCATCCACTTCGACTTCTTCACAGCAGACCTGCTCTAGTCTGACTTCCAATGGTTTTTCTTGGTCAAAGGTATGAAAAAGAGGATTCACTTGAACAAGGCTGTTTTCTTTGTTTTTTAAAGTGCGGGTCACCGTACTTTTATTGATTTTAAGATCTCGTGCAGTATCTCGAGTGCCACTACTATTGATAGCCATTTCGACAACTTGTTCCTTGATTCCAAATTCACATGCCTTGTAACAATATTCCAACATGAAGGTGTTGGTTGGGCAGTCTGAAGTTTGACAACGATATCGCTGTACTCCACGGTCGCTACTGCCTGATTTCATCAGGTTGGTATTAGTACAGTTAGGACAGGTGATTTCTTGATAATATTTCATGAGGGAATTATGCAATAAATCACTTTCTTATTCTATTACTCTCATGCTAAACACAGATTTAACCCACTACCCAAAAACTCTGCACTCGTTTATATGCTACATAATATGAAAACAAATAACATGATCCAAATGGGTCAAAATTCAAATTATTTTTACTCGGCTAAGAAGTTAGAAGATTATGTTTGTATGACTGCTCATGGCCATACAAACATTTACATAGCATATATTTTTTTGAATCACAAAACTCTTCAATGACTTTCCTTTTAAATCCAATACATACACCCATATTAGGTTAACAATATCCTCTCACTGACTCAGTAAATCCGGTTTTTCACTAAATAATGATGCAACATATATATCATTTTTATTCATATTGGATAAAGCTCTTCTTAACCCAAAACCAAAAGTACCTAGGTAATCAGATTAACGAGGCTTCCTTTCCTGTAAGCCTTCCAATATGTGCCGTGTCTTAAATTAAGAATAGGGAAAATTATTAAAGTTGATATGGAAAAAGATTCATAACTGCATTAAGCGCAGGGTTAGCGATATTTGCAGAGTCTATAGCTTTTGCCATTTCTTTAAGCTCAGCCGATGAGGTATACAAATCAGATTTGCTTATCAATTCTTCACCCCATGCACGTACAGATTCATTCAATTCATCATCAAGATAATAGCGCTGGCTTTCATGCTGTAAAAAACCGTTAGCGTGAAGGTTGTTACTGGTATCACTTACATACCACTTATTGTCATAGGCAACTTTAGCATGTAATGTTCCACCCCCCTCTCCATTCCATTTCTTTTTCATATAAATGCGTAAAACACCCGTCGCATCGGGCATTCCATTAACTTCGTCTAAAAGATGTGAAGCATATTTCACAATGGCTCCGCTAATTTGCGGTACATCAATAGTCTGTGGAGAATTTGTAACAATATTAACAATCCTACCATCTCGAACCGCACGTTTAATAGCTTCTAAGGTGGGGTCAAGGTTTGCTCCAGGAATTGGAGGCAGAACATAGGCCTGAATCAAGGTGAAAGCATAGCCAGAAATTTCGAGGCCGCATAATACGCCAATTAAACCGTTGTATGTAGAGTTAGGCCCTGGCATTTCATGTGTTGCTAAGCCTATGATATTTCCTGGTTTTCCAGTTTCTTTATAATCAATATCTGTACGTATACGGTTTTGAAGATTATGCATTTTAGCTTGCTGGTTCCACATGTCATCTTCAGCACGCTGTACCGACTGTGCAAGCTTTCCCTCTATTTTAAATTCTGCATCCATCCATCCGTAAAAATAATCCCCATGAATATTACGACCACCTACAACTGCACAAGCACTTGAACTATAACCGTTAGCAATAGCAGATTTGGCATGATTTGAATCACCAGGGGTTCCACGTTCGTCATTATTAAAAAAATTGAGGGTAACATTTGAAAACCCTGCCAATTCAGCCAGCAACCCTCCTAGTATAGTGTAGTTATCTAGGTTGACAACAACTACACTAGGGTCCCTGAAAGCAACTGAGCGGTCGACCGTCATATGGATCTCAGCCCCTGTATTGGCTAATTCAACTAGTTTTCGTTCTAATTTTGGGCCAAGCTGATGTTCATCAACGGGCTTGTTTGCATAATGTTTCCAAATCGTATAATCGTAAACCACTGGCTTACCCGCATTTGCTTGATTGATTAAATCATCAATATCAGCCAAACGCTCAGCAAAGGCAACAGACCCTTTAGGCAAAAAATTCACTTTGTTACCCCAGGTAAACCCAGGTTTTGAAAAATCTGGTTCTGGCGTAACCAAGTCAGCAAACATAGAAAGAACATTCATTCGAATAATATCATCTCGCTTAAATGGTTGTCCTAAATTAAATAACTCAATTTGCTTATCTTCACTGTAATAAAGCGGTTCTTGGCTTTTAACCCCAAGAGAATCACGTAAAGCACTGAGTTGTAATAACTTATCATTAACTTGTTTAGCAATTTGGTTAGGCGTCTTATAAAACTGACCATCCTTAGTACTAGCTTTTTGGTTAAGTAATAATTCACTTAAAATTGTTGCATGTAGGTTGCCAGACATGACTTCATTTCTGACTTTATTCATTTCAATTTGTTGTCCACTCGCTACTGAACCATCCTGGTTTTGGGTAACAGGAAGTGCAGCAGCCATTAAATCAGCAGAAAATTCAGGCAATTTCCCTTGATTATTAATGCGTACCATATCGGCACCAATTGGTTTACGATCACCCGTTTGCAACGCTAATTGAAGATGACTAGGAGGGATACCATAGGCACTGATGGCTTGGGACAAGCGGGCTAAAGTTTCAGCTTCTTGTTGAATTTTTTGTATCTGCTCATCTGAGGGGGGAGTTGTGTTTTTTAGATCAACTCCGGGTTTTCCGGTAAACTTAAACCAGATAGGCTCTTGTCCTGGTTTATCAGGCCCCAATTCCAAATAAAAAGACCGAGGATCAGATTTTGAAGCATGAAGGGTATATTCATATCCATTAGGACCTCCCAATTGGTCGCGTACTGACTGGTCAGGACGTAGACCAACAGCTTTAAAAGCATCCCTTTGCATAAGACCTCCAGAAGCATCCTTAGGTTTTTTATTTTCCATATTCTGCGGTGGCATAACATATCTGTCTTTCATGTTTAAACCTACTAAGAGCATTACAATATCACTCTCAGAAACAGTATGTCCTGAAATAACGGTTCCGGTACTTAATGTATTGCCATTCATAACAACTAACCTCTTAATTAAAGTCTAAATTTATTAGCATGTGGGGCATATTCACGATATTTAATTCCCTCTGAGCTTTCACATTGCATCACTGTAACGATGATGTCAATTCTGGAGACATACCTTATTCCGTACCTAACTAGTGATTATCCTGGCCCGAATATACTCAACCACTATGGACTGAAAGTCGTTATGTTGTAAAGCAATGTATCGCTCTGCGATGCTATTTTTTTTGCTAAAGCCTTGCACTCAAAGTGCATAGTTTTAAACTAGCGATTTGGGACAATAAACAATACCTTTTAAAGCCAGCACCCCTAAAGGGATAACGTACAATTAATACATGATCAACTGATATGAATAGCATTCAGCGCTCAGGTTTCAAAAAAGAAATAATATTTCTTTACTAATGCATCAATACAGCCTAAATTTTGAATGACTATATATGGCTGACAAGCGACCGATCAGTTTGAAAATGTTGAAGCAAGTTTGAAGTGTGTTTTGAATGGTCGGTAGCCGACCCATTGCAGTCAATCGATGAATTACTTTTACACGAAATAACGCCCAAATAACTGGAAGAAAATGGGCAAAAGC
>ENA-OSET01001880-OSET01001880.1-sediment-metagenome-genome-assembly--contig:-NODE-1880-length-21051-cov-13.366740_pt1 | contig 21051 bp, 15 predicted proteins | sample MGYA00237882_ERZ534229 | MGnify/ENA primary metagenome ERZ534229 (study PRJEB26408, sample SAMN06266212) | sediment metagenome | isolation source: Hudson Canyon methane seep mesocosm | place... | reverse complement strand
TGGACGGTGAAACGCCTTAGTCGTAAAAGCATCGATCCGGAACAAAAACAAGCCGATTATTTAACTCGCTATTTGGTGATTGCCGCTGCCAGTGGAGCTTTGGATAAAGTGTATTGGGGCGCGTTGATTTGCAATCGTGATGGCATGATAGATTGTGGATCTGATACTTATCCTGATTATGAAAATGTCAGTTATTATCGCCAAGTGAGAGGAGACGTTAAAGACTTTCGTAATCGACCTTCATTTAATGCCTATAAATCTGTCATAGAACGCCTGTCGGAAACACACTGTGTGCAGGGCATTAGCGCTGATAATGGTGTTAATCACTTTATTTTTGAAGGACAGCAATACGAAACACATGTTATGTGGTGCAAAGATGGTTATGCCTTGCCTTTATCATCGATATATCCTGATGAATTAAACGATGTGACGGTATTTGATGTGCTGGGTAAACAATTACCTGAACTGCCACGCTATATAATTGAACAACCCATTTTTGTTCAATTTTCGACACTACAAAACAATAGCCGGCCATCATTGGCCAAAATAGAGTCTTTACCCGATCTACATAAGCAAAATGTAGCGGTAGCAATTGCCTTACCACAACAGTTTGAAATCTTTAATACGACTGATTGGGCCGGCGCTGTGATGTTTGATAAAACATTGTCTGCTGATGACGTGATTAAACAATTGTTGCCGGAACAGTTAGAAAGTCTTCCGGCTGAAAAAATATTAAGAGACAGCAGAAATAAGGTCTGGAACGTTAAAACAGAGCTAGGCATGCTAACGGTGAAACTCAATCGTGCTAAAGGGCTGAAAAAACTGAGTTACCGCTTCCTTGAGAGCAAGGGTAAACGACACTGGAACAATGCCGTTAATATGTTAAGACGCGGTGTGAATACGCCGTTACCGGTGGCTTTTTTTGAACGGCATGAAAATACCGGTACGGCGCATAATTATTATGTAACACAGTTTTTAGAAAACGCTTTTTCTGCTCGAGATGTTTTCACCAGCATTAATAATGGCGAAGCTGACTTTAACGGCATGGCCCATGATCATTTATTAAAAGTGATCGCAGAGTTTACTTGTGATATGCATAATAGTGGCGTTTTACATCGTGATTTGTCATCAGGCAACCTACTGTTAGTTGACGAGGGTGGTCAAATCAAACCGTATTTGATTGATATTGGTCGTGCACGTGTTAGAAATCATATTAAAAGACGTCAACGTCTGATCGATGTAATGAGAATTTGTTATAAATTGCCGTGGGCTGGTCGCGAGCAATTGATGGCATATTATATTGCTCACTTGGGTAGAGAATTACCACGGTGGCGATTAGCCGTTCATTATTATATATTCAAACAAAAGTCAAAACGGTTTATCAAAGGCAATATCAAAAAAGCGTGGAAAAAACTGTTTTAATGACAATGTGTAGGGTCATGTTAATCTCATCGCATGGCAATGCGTGTAAACCACACTATAAATGAGCTTGCCCGCTTTATTTTGAAATTCCGGTAAATATTTTTCTTTATTTCTTAAAGATAAAAAACCACATTTACCTATCGCTATTTATCCTATAGACTCATTACTAACCCTAGAAAACGAAAGGGAATGATTTGATAGTAATAATCTTTAATAACCGTGCTAGAACACCAGTTAATGGCGTATGACTACTAATCAACCACTTTCTGGATACGAATATCTGCGTGCCCAAGATGCACTCAATGCCCACGTGGTCGTGAGTATTTCGGATATTGATGGCAATATTACTTATGTCAATGATAAGTTTTGCCAGATAAGCGGTTACGATAGAGATGAGTTACTTGGTCAAAACCATCGGATACTTAAATCTGACCAGCATCCCCCAGCATTCTACAAAGAAATATGGCAGACGATTTCCTCCGGTGAGATCTGGGCAGGAGAAGTATGTAATCGTAAAAAAAATGGTGACTATTATTGGATGACGTCTACCATTATTCCCTACCTTGATGAACAGGGTGAGCCATATAAATATGTTGCTTATCGAACTGATATAACGACGATTAAAGTCCAAGAGCAGACCCACATTGATTTACTTAATACAATGGGAGAAGGTGTTTTTGGACTAGATATTAAAGGAAACTGCACCTTTATCAATCGATCAGCGTTGACCATGCTTGGTTATGAACAAGAAGAGATTATTGGCCAATATTTACATAATAAAATTCATTGTTACAACGAAGATGGTACAGCGAATAGTGAATCGGAATGCCTCATTTTTAAAGCCTTGCATGAACAAATAGCTCACCGTTGTGACAGTTGGTTTCAAAACAAAAATGGGCTTGGGTTTAATGTCAGTATCATTGTTACACCAAGGTATGAACATGGCAGTTTTATTGGGGTATTAGTTTGTTTTCACGATAGTTCACAACGTAAAGAAACAGAGTCTGAGCTTAAAATTAGTGCCGAACGTTTTCGACGATCTCAAATCGCAGCTGATATTGGTAGCTGGGATTGGGATATTAAAACAGGTGAACTTTTTTGGTCTGATCGCATCGCTCCTTTATTTGGTTATGAAGAAGGGTTTGTTGAAACGAGTTTTGATAATTTTCTGAAAGTCATTCATCCGGATGATAAAACACTAGTTCAAGAAGCCATTCAGGCAGCAATTGATCATGAAGAACCTTACGAAATAGAGCATCGTGTTATCTGGCCTGATGGCAGTGTGCACTGGTTATTGGAGCTGGGATCTGTCTATCGTGATGCTGATGGTAATGCAGAAAAAATGTTAGGCACGGTTATGAATATTCATAATCGTAAAGTATCGGAGTTAAAATTAAAGCACAGCCAAGAACGTAATAGTATTGCTATTGAAGGGGCTGGCGATGGTGTTTGGGATTGGGATTTGACCACAAATGTTGTTCGTTTTTCTGAATTATATGCCAAAATGCTGGGTTACACCGTTGACGAAATGCCACCAGAGTTAGGCACTTGGATCCATAGTGTGCATCCAGAAGATTGGCCTCGAGTACAAACCACGTTGCAATATTATCTTGAAGATAAACTGCTTCGATATGAAACAGAGTTCAGACTTCGCTGCAAAGATGGTAGTTGGAAGTGGGTGCTATTTAGAGGCAAAGTTGTTTCTTTTGATGCTGAAAACAATCCAACACGTATGACTGGAGTACAGACAGATATTGATGTAAGAAAAAGAATGGAATCAGAGCTTGTCCAAGCAAAACAAGCTGCCGAAGCTGCGAATATAGCTAAATCAGAATTTCTATCATCGATGAGTCATGAATTACGCACACCATTGAACGCAGTGTTAGGTTTTTCCCAAGTATTACAAGAAGATACAAGTTCACCACTGACTGAGGATCAACAAGATAGTCTTAAACATATTTCGGCAGGAGGGCATCACCTAATGAATTTGGTTGATGATGTATTGGAATTGGCAAAAATTGAAACAGGTACTATCTCACTGGTGGAAGAGCGGGTAGTTTTGTCTCAAGTGATAGAGGAATGTTTGCCACTACTTCAGAACTTGGCGGCGGATAAGAATGTGGAAATTACCGTGAACGATCTATCTCATGCCGTTGTTAATGCCGACTACACAAGAGTTAAACAGGTGCTCATAAATATATGTAGTAATGCAATTAAATATAATGAAAATGATGGGCGAGTCACGGTTGACTGCAACAATACCGATGAAGGATTAATACGCATAAATATCACCGATACAGGAAATGGCATCGCTAAAGAAAAACAACAGAAATTGTTCACTGCATTTAACCGGCTCGGTCAAGAAAAGTCTGGTATACAAGGGACTGGAGTTGGTTTGATCATTACTAAAAAATTACTTGATACGATGAAGGGTAAAATTGGTTTTAAGAGTGTGGAAGGTTTAGGAACAACATTTTGGTTTGAACTACCGTCATATGAAGAAAAAACTAATCAATTAGCAGAAAGATTTACAGAAAGTTTAACTTTGAGCCATACTGTTGGTAACACGATGGAGGAGGAGGAGCTCATAACAAAAAGGATACTTTACATAGAAGATAACTTTGCAAATACAAAGTTGATGCAGGCATTTTTTGCTAGAGAACCCCAGTTAGAGCTACTGGTAGAAGAATCAGCAGAACAAGGGATAGAACATATTGCTAGACAATGTCCGGACCTTATACTGATGGATATTAATTTACCGGGGATGAGTGGCAATGATGCTGCAGAGCATTTAAAAAAAGATAGTGCTTATAGCGAAATACCTATCATTGCATTATCTGCTGTAGCGATGAAACATGATATTGAAAAATTTGAAGGTTTATTCGATGCTTATATAACAAAACCTGTTGATTTCACCGATTTAATGGAGGAAATTAATAGGCACTTAGGGAAAACGCCATGAAACATGATGGTTTATCACCAATAAACATTGAGCAGGATATTCTCCATGCCAAGATTTTAATCGTCGATGATCAAGCACCAAACGTAACGCTATTAGAGAAAATGTTAAAACATGCCGGTTATACTAATGTAACTGGAATTACAGATTCAAGAAATGCGGTTAGTACCTATTTAGATAATAATGTAGATTTACTGTTGCTAGATATCCGCATGCCACACCTTGACGGTTTTGATGTGATGAGCCAACTACAAGAGGCTGTGAGTGACGATTATTTACCCATTCTGGTACTCACCGCAGAATTGGCAGTAGAAACCAGAGCGAAAGCCCTATGCAATGGTGCTAAAGACTTTCTTACCAAACCTTTTGAACAGCTTGAAGTCTTGCAACGAATTCATAATATCCTTGAAGTGCGATTACTTCATAATCAAGTGAAATCTCAAAATCAAAACCTTGAAGAAACAGTAATGAAACGTACTCAAGAGCTTGCTCAGAGTCGTTTTGAAATTATTCAACGTCTAGGACATGCCGCTGAATATAAAGACAATGAGACTGGCAACCATATCTTAAGAATGAGTAAATTCGCTCAGATGTTGGCTAGAGAAGTTGGGCTATCACAGGCTGAATCAGATATGATTTTAGCCGCATCACCAATGCATGATATCGGTAAGATTGGTATTCCAGACCGTGTACTGCTAAAGCGTGGCAAATTGGATGAAGAAGAATGGGCAATAATGAAAACACATGTCAATATCGGCGTGGACCTATTGTCAGGTAGTGAATCTCCATTAATGATTTTGGCTAAAAATATTGCTTTGCTGCATCATGAAAAATGGGATGGAACAGGTTATCCAAATGGCTTGGCAGGTGAAGATATTGCAATTGAAGGTCGCATCTGTGCATTGTGTGATGTTTTTGATGCATTGACATCAGAGCGACCATATAAAAAAGCATGGCCTGTTGATGATGCAATGGCGTTTATTAAAGAGCAAAGCGGCAAGCATTTTGATCCAAAGTTAGTTACATTATTTGATAATATACTAGAGGAAGTATTAGTATTTCGTGATAAGCATATGGACGAACATAAAATTCAGCTGGGTGTGAAAATATGACTGAGCCACAAGGAGCAATAAGAATTTTACTTGCCGAAGATAATGCTAGTGTATTAGCGTTACTTGAAAAATTCCTACAAAAAATAGGCCATACAGTTGAACTTGCCAAAAATGGAAAAGAGGCCTTAGATAGCTACTTATTAAATCCACCAGACTTGCTCTTAACAGACATTAATATGCCCATTATGGATGGACTGGAACTCATTGAGAAAGTCAGAGAACATCAAACAGAAACATGGGTTCCAATTATTATATTAAGTGCACTTGGTGATGACAAAGATATCATCAAAGGATTAGATACTGGGGCAGATGACTATTTAAGTAAGCCTATTAACCTGAGTATTTTAAGAGCTAAAATCGAATCAATGCACAAAATGATTTCTCTGCAATCAACAAATAAACAGACCAAGGAAGAATTACGCAGGGCCAATACTGATTTAGAACAAGAACAAGAACTGGCTAAAAATCTTGCTGATAATATATTAAGCCAGGGTAATATTGAGCATCCAAGTGTTGAATATTGGCTTTGTGCCGCCAAACAATTCAGTGGTGATATTATTGGCGCCGCACAGACTTCAGATGGACGGCTGCATATTATGGTCGCAGACTCTTCTGGACATGGCTTGTCTGCATCGTTACCTACACTTGCGGTCTCTAAAATTTTTCATACGATGAGCAATAAAGGTTTTAGTATTCCGAGCATTATTGCAGAAATGAACTTGGCGACTAAGGCAATGTTGCCAGAAGATCGGTTTGTTGCAATAACATTGTTTTCAATCGATTTTCATCAAAAAATAATCGAATGTTGGAATGGCGGTTTACCATCAGCCTTGGTTGTGAATAAATTTGGTGAAATCCTGCATGAGTTTAAATCCGAAAATTTAGCGGTCAGTATTTTAGCTAAAGATCAATTTAATTCGAGAACAACGATCTATCATTGGAAAGAGGACTGTGAATTGATTGTTTATACCGATGGTTTGATTGAGGCTGGAAACACTTCAGGTGAGCAATTTGGTTTTCCTGCAGTGCTTTCAGTGATTCAAAATAATTCGAATGGAAAACGTTTACAGGCGATAAAAAGGCAGGTAATCAACCATTTGGGCTCAGAGCAAGGAGATGATGATATATCCTTGCTAACGATTCACTGCGGCCAAAATACAGAGAATTAATGACCTTAATCAGTGACGATGTTTTGTGAAAAATAACACAATGATAGCCACCTTTGATTAAGCATCAAAGCTAACGGTATTAGAAACTTTCGCTGCTATAACGATATGCCCGAATATCTTTTGACCAATAATCAACGTTAAAACCTGCTTTGACTTTTAAATGATGAACAAAATCTTCAGCGCGAGGCAATGATTGCCACACAGAGGGTAACAAAGTCGCATGATGAGCGTTATCTTCAATAATAAGACCATCAATATCCGGTTGCAGTTGTTTGAGTAAATCAGCTTCAGATTGAATATTTAATTGCACCGCTGGGCTGAGTATGGATATATGAATAGATAAATTTGATAATTCGTGATTTTTAATAGCTGGAAATCGGGGATCTGAAAAAGCAGCAGCATAGCTATTATTTGCAACATCTTCTGCCAAAGGTCGCTGTGCTTCTAACATACCGATACAGCCACGGAGCTGATTATTAATTTCTAGCGTAACAAAAGTAGCACGAAGTTCTGACAATTCCTCTGGCATAGTTAACACGTCGACAAACAACGGCCGTTGATGGGCTAAACCATATTCAATTGAATCCTGGGCAAGTTTTTTTAATAATTGCCGATGATTGTCAGACAGCATGTGACTCGTCTTCAAATAAATAACCGCCGTAACCGACAACGCTGGTTTTGTCACCGGCGGTATCCCCTGAGTTACGCACATCAACAATAGAGGCTTTTAAGTGATGTCTTTGAGCAAATAATAACAAACCATTGACTCCGACATAACCACAGGCATTCGCTGACGATAGAGTCGTACAATTAAGAGCGACAATCGCTTTTGAGCTTGCATTATCAAGTCGTTGGGCGGTTTTATAGTCATGATAATGACTTAAATCTGAACTGATCACGACTAATGTTTGCTGTCCGTCCCAAACAGTATCAATTGCTTGGGCGATCAATTCAGCATTGGCGTCACCTGCAACGATGGGAATTAATGAAAAATCATCAAGCACGTGTTGTAGAAAGGGTAATTGAACTTCAAGGCTATGTTCGTTGGCATGAGCTTGATCATTGAGCTGAATACCAGCAATATTTAATAGATCTTTTTGTGCCGTTTTATCGACAGCAATTTTACCTAAGGGAGTTTGAAAAAAATCTGCACTGCTTAATGCTAGACCTTGGAATGCAACTCGATGTGAAGGGCCAATTAATAGCACTCGTTTGATAATTGAACGAAAGTGTTGTAAATGCTTATAGACATTGGCAGCAATGGCAGCTGAATAGACATAACCGGCATGGGGCACAATTATAGCGAGAGGGTGATGTCCTGCTTCAGGTGTTGCTTGTGATAATTCATTATTTACCAGCTGAACAAGCTCATCACTGCTTGCTGGATAGAACAAACCGGCAACGGCTGTAGAACGAATGTTTTCCATTTATGTTCCCCATTTAAGGAGTAATATAGACTAGTATCCTGCGTGGATATTTGCATTGCAAGCTTTGCTGGAATATTTTTCTGGGGTCGCTCAATGAGTAAAATAGTAAAAGAATTTTCAGATACAGTGCCAACTAAATATTGGCACCAGATTAGTGATGGCCGGGTGCAATGTGATGTGTGCCCTCGTTTTTGTAAATTGCACGAAGGACAACGCGGTCTATGTTTTGTTCGTGCAAATCAACATAATAAAGTTGTTTTAACTACCTGGGGCCGCTCTAGTGGTTTTGCCATCGATCCAATAGAAAAAAAGCCACTTAATCATTTTCTGCCAGGCACACCAGTACTCTCCTTTGGCACCGCGGGTTGTAATTTGGCATGCAAGTTTTGTCAGAATTGGGATATCAGTAAATCACGAGAAATGGATTCATTGATGGTGTTAGCAAGGCCAGAAAACATAGCACTAAAAGCAAAAGAACTTAACTGTCGTAGTGTTGCATACACATATAACGACCCGGTGATTTTCCATGAATATGCCATTGATGTTGCTCAGGCTTGTCGAGAAAGCAATATCAAAAACGTTGCTGTTACAGCTGGTTATGTCTGTTCTGAGCCCCGGGAAGAATTTTACAAAAATATGGATGCGGTTAATGTTGATTTAAAAGCATTCACAGAGCAGTTTTATCACAAACTAACGGGATCTCATTTGCAAGCAGTGCTTGAAACTATTCGCTATATACATGACGAAACTGATGTGTGGATGGAGTTAACAACCTTATTGATACCGGGGGAAAATGATTCCGTAGCTGAGATTAATGATCTGACTCAATGGGTAGTAGAAAATTTGGGCCCGGATGTTCCCATGCATTTTTCAGTGTTTCATCCAGATTGGAAAATGCTGGATCGCTCAGCCACGCCACCGGATATTGTAAAAAGATCTCGGCAAATAGCATTGAATAATGGTGTTAATCATGCTTATGTGGGGAATATGCATGATAAAGAAGGAGATAGCACTTGGTGTAGCGACTGTGGCGCATTATTAATCGAAAGGGATTGGTATGAGTTGAGGCAATACTTGATAACTATCGATGGCAAGTGTCCACAGTGTGCTACTAATTGTGCCGGCGTTTTTGATGAAAAACCAGGGAGTTGGGGAGCAAAGAGAGTATCTGTAAGTCTGTGATTAATATGATGATATGTTTTGTTTTTTACAATATTTAAACTAACGGTTATAAAAAATAAATTTTGTGAAAAAAGGGTGGGGATAGAGAGATTTTTTAAGAATACAGGCTTGTTTTTAGCTAAAAAAATACTGAGAAGTTTGACTATAAATAAAGAGTACTATTAAATTAAATATGAATTTGAAGTACAACACTAAACATGGGTTTAGCATCAAGCATTAGATAGATGGTTGATGATAATTGTGTTAACTCGATGTTTAGGGTAGGAAATGCAACAAAAGGGCTAAAGAAAGTTTAGTTTTTTAAGGCAGTTTTTCTGAAAACGAATACCGAAATTGCCTTGCGGTTGATATGTACAGGAGGGTTCGGTTGAAGACTATTCTCATACTTGATGATGAGCAAGCTGTGCGCCAGAGTTTTTCAGATTATTTTGAAGACCGTTTCTGGTTACCCATACAAGCTGAATCTGCTGAGGAAGCTTTGGTAATGTTGCAAACACAACAACCCATTGCTGCCATCGTTGATGTACGTTTACCCGAAATGGACGGTACAGGGTTTATTCGCGAGGCCTGTAATACAAACCTGACGATTGCCTATGTTATCTGCACCGGCTCTCCTGAATTCGAACTACCAGCTGATTTACACGATTTAATTACCGTATCCAATACCATATTTAAAAAACCTGTTTCTGATCTAGATGCGTTGGAGAGTGAAGTTGTGAAAACACTCGAGATAATGGCAAAGGAGGGGAAATTAGATGAATGATCGTACTCAACGGAAGACTATCCTTGTCATTGATGATGAAAGTATTATTCGTCAGAGTCTATGTGACCAATTAGAAGATATTGGTTATAGGGTGATCGAAGCCGAAAATGGTAAGGAAGGGATTGATTTAATAGAAAAAGAAGAACCTGATCTGATTTTGACTGACCTTCGGATGCCTGAAATGAGTGGTTTAGAGGTTATAGCGGAAAGTAAGAAAAACCATCCTAATATATTGATTATTGTTATCTCTGGCGCTGGTCATATTGGCGATGCGGTCGAAGCGATGAGGTTGGGCGCCTACGATTATCTTGTGAAACCGGTTAAAGGCTTGGATGTACTTAAGCATACCGTCACTAAAGCTTTAGATAAGTCTGAGGAACTGAAAGCTGAGCAAAATACAGAATTGAAATTACAAGAACAAGTTAGAGTTCAAACCCAGGAGTTGGAGAAAGAGTTTCTTGATAGTGTTATTAATGGTGTTGCAGAACCGTTATTTGTAAAAGATGAAGAGCATCGTTGGATAGTCTTAAACGATGCTTTTTGTCAAATGTTGGGTAAACCACGCGACGAATTATTGGGAAAATCAGATTATGAATTTTTTCCAAAGGAACAAGCCGATACTTATTGGAGTCAGGATGCACAGGTACTCAAGTCAACCGATGTTGAAATAAATGAGGAAGAATTAACAAGTGGTGACAGTATAAGACAAGTTTTAACAAGTAAATCGTCATTTATTAACCCAACAACAGGTAACCGGAATTTAGTTGGAACAATTCATGATGTCACCGAACAAAAATTAGCAGAACAGGCATTACGCCGTAGTCAAAAAATGGATGCTATTGGTCAACTGACAGGGGGTATCGCCCATGACTTTAATAATATTTTGGGTATTATTTTGGGAAATATCAGTTTATTGACTCCATTAGTAAGTAATGATGAAACTGCAAAGAAACGCGTAGAAGCAATTGAAAAATCTGCACAACGTGCTGCGGATTTAACTAAGCAATTACTTGGGTTTTCGCGACAACAAGCTGCCCAAGTTGTTACAACGGACATCAATAATCTAATTGAAGAGATGAAAAATTTAGTTGCTCGTTCTGTTACTCCAGAAGTATCAATAGAGCATCACTTTACTGAAGATTTATGGTTGACGGAACTTGATCCTGGAGATTTTGAAGATGCATTAATGAACTTACTTATTAATGCCCGAGATGCCATGGTTGGTGGTGGACAGATAGTTATTGAAACCAATAATAGAACGCTTGATAAGGCTTATTGTAGTCAAACAACAGATCTAACTCCTGGTGAGTATATTCAATTGGTTGTGTCTGATACAGGCGAAGGTATTTCTGTGGATGATCAAGATAGAATCTTTGAACCCTTTTTTAGCACTAAGCCAAGAGGTAAAGGAACCGGCTTAGGTTTGGCAATGGTATTTGGATTTATTAAGCGGGTAAAAGGTCATATTAACCTTTACTCAGAACTAGGGGTTGGCACAACATTTAGATTGTATTTGCCTAGGAATGAAGGTGAAGAAAAATCTTATCAACCAAAGCCTGTAGAGCAAGAATTGACCTTGCCTTGGGGAAATGAAACTATATTAGTAGTAGATGATGAGCTGGAACTATTAGAGCTTGCTAGAGAACTTTTAACCGCCTTGGGATATACCGTTGTATCAGCAAGGAGCGGCAAAGAAGCAATGGAACATTTAGCTCAACGAACAGATATTTCACTGTTATTTACGGACGTTGTCATGCCTGGCGGAATGAGTGGTTATGAGCTGGCTGAGCTGGCAACTGTAAGCCATTCAAAGTTAAATGTTTTATTAACGTCAGGTTATACCGATAAATCTATACCTCATAATGGAATGGAAAAATTTAAAGGTCAACTGATTAGTAAACCATATAGTCAAGCTGAATTAGCACGCCGAATTAGATCTGTGTTGGGGAACTCCATCACAAACGATGACAATCATGCTGCTGAAGTAACTCAAGAAATAGAGGAAGATACCGCTTTTGACGAATGGTCAGATGAACTTAGTGTTGGCATTGAGTGTATTGATGATGATCATAAAGGATTGTTTGAACAATATATTAACTGTCAGCAAGTTTCCATTGAAGATGATGGCGATTTTGATGAAAGTCTAGAAAAATTGAGTGACTATACGATTAAGCACTTTAAACGAGAAGAAAAGTTAATGGAATTAAGTGGTTATCCAGGGTTGGCTAACCATCGTCAAGTTCATCGTTTATTGCTCAAGCAGTTTGCAGAAAAACGTCAACACTATCAAAAAGGTATTTTGAGTGAAGCTGCATTGCTGGTATTTCTCAATAGTTGGCTTGTGGATCATATTAAGACAATGGATCGTGCTTTTGTACCGTACTGCGATAGCGCGGAAGACTATATTAAGAAAGGATTACTTGAGCCTGTTGAAAAGAAAGTAGCGCAGGAGAAATAAATGAGTCAGCGGACGGTTTATCTACTTGACGATGAAGAAGAGATGCTGGATATGCTCAGTGACGTCATCGAAACTACGGGATTAACGGTCCAAGCCTATAGTCATGCAGATCACTTTTTTGAACAAGTTAAAAAATTTGAAGAAGATGCCATTTTAGTTTTAGATCTTAAGATGCCAGATATTGATGGTATTGAAGTCATTCGACGGTTGTCGACTATGAATGCACCACCAGCATTGATAATAATGAGTGGACATCACGCAGGTGTCCTTCATGCAGCGGAGAAGCTAGGGCGAGAGCAGGGTTTAGAGGTTATTGCTTATATTGGAAAACCGATTAACCTTAAAAGGTTTAAAAATTTACTGACAACCACAGTCTTAGATGCAAATAAGATAATCACCACAAAGTTAACAGATTCTGAACCAAACTTTGAAGAGCTTCAATGGGCGATTAATCATGAGCAATTAACGTTACATTACCAACCACAATTCAAGCTTTCCACAGGAGCTATTATTGGTGTTGAAGCCTTAGTCCGTTGGCAACATCCTAAGTTAGGTCTGATTTATCCAGAACGATTCATTTTGTTGGCTGAACAACAAGGGTTGATTGGCGAGCTTAGCCAGTGGGTGATTGAGAAAGCCATCAAACAAAGACAAAAATGGCATGCGGAGGGTATGGATATATTGGTCTCAGTAAATATATCTTCAGTTGACATTGCAAACTCATCACTACCCGAGCACCTAGCAGAGTTATTGGAAGATAATAAGTTAGATCCAATGATGTTAATGCTGGAAGTGACAGAAAGTGCATTAATGGAGAAATTGGTGAGTTCATTAGAAATTTTGACACGTTTACGTTTAAAAGGTGTTGGTTTATCAATTGATGATTTTGGCACCGGTTATTCTTCTTTATCACAACTTCATCGAGTTCCGTTTACGGAATTAAAAATTGATCGTAGTTTTGTCGCTAATATAAATACTGATGATGAGGCAAAAGCAATTGTTAAAACCTGCATAATTTTAGGTCATGAACTAAATTTACAAGTTGTCGCGGAAGGTGTTGAAACTCAGGAGCAGGCAGAAATACTACTAGCGCTAGACTGTGATATTGCACAGGGCTATTTCTATAGCAAACCATTAATTGCTGATGAAATAACACAGACTTATAAACCGTAAGTAGCCTAAGCGCTTATATTATAAGATAAAAATAAGTTGTAGGTTTTCAATGGTGTAGCGCTGTTCCTTCATGACAAAGGATGTTTATAAACAACATGAGTCAAAAACGAATAGCAATTAAACTGGCAAAAATTAGCGTTGCCATTGCATTTGTTGTTGGGTTATTACTGAGTTCATTACAGGTTTATCGAGACTATGTGCAAGAGCAAGAATCACGAAAGAACGTTATTAACCGAATACTGCAAGTAGCGGAGCGATCAGCAACAGTATCGGTTCATACCTTAAATGATGTTTTGGCAAGTGAAGTTATTGAAGGACTATTTGAGTATGACTTTATTCAGCAAGCAAAAATTGTTGATGATTTAGGTGTTATTTTAGCCGAGCAAGATCGCCCTCGAATTAATGACAGTAAAACTCAGTGGCTAACAGCCTACCTATCTGAACAATACGAAAATCATTCCATTAAGCTTTTTCCACTAGCCGTTGACGTGGGCACGCCAGGGCAATTAACCATTGTTATTAACGTAGATCAGGCCTTGGCGCCATTTTATTCACGATCATTAATTATTTTTTTAGGTGGCATATTAAGAAATATCATTCTAGCCTTACTGTTGTTTCTGGCTTTTCATTTTATTATCACGAGACCTTTAATAAACATAGTGCGTGAGCTAAAGAAAATTAATCCAGAAGATCTAACTTCACAATTACAAGCACCACTAGGTCATGAAAATGATGAATTTAATTTAGTAATACAATCAGTGAATAGTTTAATTAATGATAACAATAAGCATATTCATCAGTTAAAAAATAAAAACAAAGAGTTAACTCAGTCTGAAGAACGCTTAAATACACTTGTCACCACTATTCCAGACTTGATTTGGTTGAAAAATACTGATGGTATTTACTTGTCTTGTAATAATGCTTTTGAGCATTTTATCGGAGCAACAGAAGCCGATATTATTGGTAAAACAGATTATGACTATGTTAATAAAGAGTTAGCTGATTTTTTCCGCACCAAAGATCGAGCTGCAATGACGGTCACGCAGCCTACCTCAAGTGAAGAGGAAGTTGTTTTTGCTGATGATGGTCACAAGGCTTTATTGCACATCGTTAAAACGCCAATGAGAGATAGTGATGACAAGCTGATAGGCCTTTTAGGGATTGCACGCGATATCACTCAAAGTAAACAAACAGAAGTGGATTTGCATACATCTGAAGAGCAATATTCCAAGCTTATTGCCAATGTGCCAGGTGTTACTTATCACTGTACATGTGATGAGTTTTGGACGATGCATTTCATGAGTGATGAGATTGAAAATATCACCGGATTCCCAGCAGCAGATTTTATAGATAATAAACGGCGGACGTATGTATCAATCATCCATCCTGATGATGTGCAGTTAGTCGACGAAGCTGTTCAGTCAAAAGTACAAAAAAAAATACCTTATACGGTTGAATACAGACTAATTACTTCAAATAATGAAACTGTATGGGTTTATGAAAAAGGACAAGGGTTATTTGATGTCAATGGTGAACCTTATCGCCTTGATGGCGTGATTATTGATATCACAGAACGAAAAAATGCTGAAATGGAAGTGGGGAAACTGAGAGGTTATTTATCCAATATTATTGACTCAATGCCATCAATTATTATTGGGGTGAATAAAAATGGCATCGTAACAGAGTGGAATATTGGTGCTGAACATGCAGCTAAAATGACAACTAATGATGCTGTTGGACTGTCTTTAGGTAATGCTTTTCCGAGGCTGGCACCAGAAATGAAACGAATACAGCTTGCAATTGATACTCGCCAGGAACAAAAAGAAAAAAAACGAAGTTATCTACTCAGTAATGGTGAGCTGGCTTATGAAGATATTACAATTTATCCCCTTATTGCTAATGGTGTTGAAGGTGCTGTAATTCGAGTGGATGATGTATCTGAACAAGTACGTTTAGAAGAGATGATGATCCAGTCGGAAAAAATGCTGTCAGTTGGCGGACTTGCTGCGGGAATGGCTCATGAAATTAATAATCCGCTTGCAGGCATGATGCAAACAGCTAATGTGATGGTTAATCGCCTTACCAATAAAACTGTTCAAGCGAATTTAGATTTTGCAGAATCTGTGGGTACGGATATGGAAACAATTTCTAACTTCATGGAACAGCGAGGCATACTTAGAATGCTGAATGCGATCAATGAATCAGGTGAGCGCGTGGCTGATATTGTAAATAATATGCTTAGTTTTTCGCGTAAAAGTATTGATGTTTTCACATCACATGATATTAATGAACTGCTTGATAAAGCGATAGAGCTTTCGTCAACAGACTATGATTTGACAAAACAATATGACTTTAAGTCAATTTCAATCGTGAAAGACTATAGCAATGATATCCGCCCGGTTGCTTGCGATAGCGTTAAGATCCAACAAGTCCTTCTAAACGTATTTCGTAATGGCGCAGAAGCAATGCAAGAAGCCGGCGTGGCGCTACCTCAGTTTAAGGTAATAACCTATTTTGATGCTAAAAATGACAAGGTTTTTATTGAGATAGAAGATAATGGCGCGGGAATGCATGATGAGACTCGAAAACGGGTATTTGAACCTTTTTATACAACAAAATCTATAGGTGTCGGCACTGGTTTAGGTTTAAGTGTTTCTTATTTCATAATCACGGAAAACCATGGAGGACAAATGACCGTTGAGTCGGAACGTGGTGTGGGGAGTAAATTTATCATATCGTTGCCAATGAGTAGTGCTTCACAGTAAATCAAATTTAAATGCGGTATGTTTAGTTTTAATTATCAAGGTGACAGGTTAGATAGTTAAATTATTTTTCTATGTTGATATTGGAGTGAACTGTGAATTCCCTATTGGTTTTAGACGATGAACATGTTGTAAGACAAAGCTTTGTTGATTATTTTGAAGACAATTTATGGAGAGTCATACAAGCGGAAACAGCCGAACAAGCTTTGCAAATTCTTGAAGAAGAAAAACCTTGTGCAGCATTAGTCGATATTCGCCTACCAGGCATTGATGGCAATATGTTTATACGTGAAGCGATAGGACGAAATTTAAAGATGGCCTTTATTATATGTTCTGGTTCACCTTCCTATAACGTACCGGTTGATTTGCAGCAACATGTGAATGTTTCGAGTACGTTTTTTAAAAAGCCGGTGGCTAACTTTGAGGCTTTGAAGCAAGATGTTTTACAAACCATAAAAATGGCAAGTTAATAAAGTTTTATTAGTCAGTAAGGCGACGTTTTAGCTCTAAATCTGATGTTGAGTTTGCATGTCGAAGCTCTTTGGAAATGAATGGATCGGCATAGATGTTTTTTATATCAGCACCATTTAAATAGGCTTGTTTTCGTGCGGAACTAACCATTTCTGGTGAACCGCAGAGATACAGAACACAGTTAGCTAAATTTTTATTTTGTGTGAAAGCTAATTCTGAAGCTCGACTATGAAAAATATGCTTGTCATTATTTGAGTCAGAGTTGGATACACAAGGGAAATAGCTAAAATTTTGATGTTGTTCAGCCATTAATCGTAACTCTGTATCGAGGTAAAGATCCTGTTGCTCTCGCTCGCCATGATATAGCTTGATATCCCCATGATGTCCGTGAATTATGGCCTCACGAACAATTCCGAACAAGGGTGCAAGCCCCGTTCCCGTTGCAATCATTACAATGTCACGGTCTGCATGTTTTTTGAGATAAAAACAGTCACCATAAGCGCCTTGTATTTCGATAGTGTCTCCTTGGCGAATCTCATCACATAACCAGTTACTAACAATGCCTCCAGGCATGCGTTTGATATGTAACTCAAGAAAATCATCCTGTGTCGGTAGGCTGGCAAGAGAATAACTACGAATCTGCGTATTATTCATACGAACATTAATATACTGTCCGGCACGGTAATACAAATTTACAGCTGAATGTAGTTTTAACTGACAAACATTATCCGAAAGCATCTTTTTTTCTATAACAAGCGCTTTAGCAAAAATTTCATATTGCTCAGCAAGTTTAACGGAGATCGTATCTGTTGGTTTACATTGACATGAGAGAATATACCCCTGTTCAATCAGGGTGTCTTTGAGGCCTAAGTTAGCTTCATTTGGATAGTTAATTGAGTCACTAACCATGATGCAACAATGGCAAACTCCCGCATTGCATGAAAATGGGATATCAATATTGTGACGAAGTAGGGTATCTAAAACTGACTCGTCAGCAATGGATTCATACTGTTCGTTTTGATAATTAATTGTAGCCAATACAAAATCTAACGGTTTAATACATCATCAATAGTACTTGCCGCAACACCGATGACTGCAACGGTTAAATTGTCAGGAACATTGAGCTCTTCCAGCGTTGCTTGTAAGTGGCCAGCAACGCTCATGAAGTGATCTTCATTTAATCCCTGTTTAACAAGGAGTGCATGAGCTTTTCTTAGATCGAGGCCGGTATAGTTGTTGCGACCACCCATGACCATTGTTAAAAATGCTTTTTGTTTATTACGTTGTGCATCCATATCAATGTTATCAAAAAAGAATGAAATGGAATCGTCAGTTAATACTTTTCGGTAAAAGATATCAACAGCAGCATCAACGGCAGCGGCGCCACCAATTTGACTATAGATAGAATCTGGCATATCTAACTCCTTTATAGAAGATGAACATAGCGATTTCTGTATTTATATAGACGTAACTTTGGCGGCCATTAATAATCGGCCTCAATTAAATATACAACAATTACAAGGTAATGGCAGTAAAAGTTATCATAAAACAAAATGGGAGAATTAATTAGAAAATAGAGGCAAAAAAAAACAGCTACCAAATTAATGATAACTGTTTGTTTTTGTACCAAATTAATGGTGCGCCCGACACGATTCGAACGTGTGACCGCCTGGTTCGTAGCCAGGTACTCTATCCAGCTGAGCTACGGGCGCTGAATTTATCAATTATACTAGCTATCTTACTTGCTCGCAATAATCATTATGGCGGAGAGCGAGGGATTCGAACCCTCGATAGGGATTAACCTATACGCCCTTAGCAGGGGCGCGCCTTCAGCCACTCGGCCAGCTCTCCGTTTCAAGCCGACCATTATATCAGGTGTGAATTAATTATCTACTAAAAATCGTAGAAATTACCCGACATTTGACTGATCTTTTTCAGCCTGAATGCGATCATAGATTTCTTCACGATGAACTGAGATTTCTTTGGGTGCGTCAACACCGATTCTGACTTGGTTCCCTTTAACACCGAGAACGTTAACTACAACATCATCACCAATGATTAGTGACTCTCCTACGCGACGTGTAAGTATTAACATGATATTTATCTCCTTACTCTTTGTTGCTCTTTTGGCTCGAGGAGAAAGGAGATGACTCCTTTCACATTTGAGCGGCCTCGTGCCTGAAATACTTCCTGTTAAATTTTCACTCCATAACCGTGCTAAGTTCATATTTTTTTAATTAATTATGAGAACTAAGACACGTTTTAGAAGTATTCTAGCAGGAATTTTTCTTATTTTCGAGGGGGTAATTGCATTTCTGCACTACTTTAGAGCATTTTGTTCTAGTTCAAATACCTTGTGTAAAGAGCGAACGCCCAGTTCTAGGTACTTTTCATCTACAACAACGGAGATTTTAATTTCGGATGTCGAAATCATACTAATATTAATACTTTCTTGTGCAAGCGTTTCAAACATGGTGCTTGCGATGCCTGCATGAGAACGCATGCCTACACCAACTACAGATATTTTTGCTATTTTGTCATCGCCGACCACCTCACGCGCCCCTAAAGACTCTGAAGTTTTTGTTAAAACGGCAAGCGCATTCTTGTAGTCATTACGGTGAACAGTAAAGGTAAAGTCTGTCGTTGAGTCATGACCTGTGTTTTGGATGATCATATCAACTTCAATATTTTCTGCTGCAATGGGGCCAAGGATCTGTGAAGCGATGCCCGGATGATCGGGTACACCTAAGATTGTTAACTTGGCTTCATCACGGTTAAAAGCGATACCTGAAATAAGAGCTTGTTCCATTTTAGATTCCTCTGCCGTAATTAATGTACCACCACCCTCAGTAAAAGAGGAGAGTACACGTAACGGGACATTATATTTACTTGCAAATTCGACTGAGCGAATTTGTAAAACTTTTGCACCTAAGCTTGCCATTTCAAGCATTTCTTCAAAAGTGATTTTATCAAGTCGACGTGCTTCTGCTACAACACGTGGATCTGTTGTATATACGCCATCAACATCGGTATAAATCTGACATTCTTTTGCTTTTAATGCCGCTGCAAGCGCGACGGCTGTTGTATCAGAACCACCACGACCTAAGGTAGTAATGTTGCCATGCTCATCACACCCCTGAAAACCAGCAACAACAACAATACGACCTTTAGCGAGATCGGTATGAATTTTATCGGCATCAATTTCCATGATGCGAGCTTTGTTGTGTGTATTGTCAGTTAAAATTCTGACTTGGCTTCCCGTATATGACGTTGCGTGAATACCTTGCTGTTCTAATGCTAAGCACAGTAGGGCAATAGTGACTTGCTCTCCCGTTGATAATAAAACGTCAAGTTCACGGCCCCGAGGAGATTCATTGACTTCATTAGCAAGCTTAATAAGTCTATTAGTCTCGCCACTCATGGCAGAAACGACAACAACGAGACTGTGTCCTTGTTGCTGATGCGCGACTAACTGTTTGGCAACTTCTTGAATACGTTCAACGGTTCCAACAGATGTGCCACCATATTTTTGTACGATTAACGCCATTACTTTATTGTTCCAACTGTAATTTTACCCAGTCAGGGACTGAATCTAATGCTGCAGATAAATTTTCAGGTTGTGTACCACCACCTTGAGCCATATCGGGTCTGCCACCACCTTTACCACCGACTTGCGATGCAACATGGGCAACAAGATCACCAGCTCTAATCTTATCGGTGACATCTTTAGTTACACCAGCAATTAGGGTGATTTTCTCACCGTCAACGGCTGATAGAAGTATGGCCGCGCTGCCTAGTTTATTTTTTAATTGGTCAACCGTATCACGCAAACTCTTACTATCAGCACCTTCGAGTTGAGAGGCCAAAACTTTGATACCGTTAATATTTTGGGCAGAGGATGCTAGATCACTACCCGCACTACTCGCTAATTTGCTTTTGAGTATTTCTAGTTCTTTTTCTAATTGACGTGTTCGTTGCACCAATTGAGCTGTTTTCTCTTCAACGTTATCTGGTTTTGCTTTTATTAATGTAGATATATGTTGCAAGCGCGCTTCATTATTTTCGACAAGTTCTAATGCTGTTTCTCCACTGACGGCTTCGATTCGTCTTACGCCGGATGCAATACCAACTTCAGACAATATTTTAAATAGAC
>ENA-OSET01001879-OSET01001879.1-sediment-metagenome-genome-assembly--contig:-NODE-1879-length-21056-cov-4.706039_pt1 | contig 21056 bp, 16 predicted proteins | sample MGYA00237882_ERZ534229 | MGnify/ENA primary metagenome ERZ534229 (study PRJEB26408, sample SAMN06266212) | sediment metagenome | isolation source: Hudson Canyon methane seep mesocosm | place... | reverse complement strand
AATTGGAGAATGAGAAGAAAATTATAGTAGATGAATATGGTGGTAGTGAAGAACAGATGGGTAACGCCCTTGATCACATACCTGACGATGAGTTGCAAGGAGCGATCCGCGCATCAGGAAGTTTAATTGGTGGTAAGGGAGGTCGCAATGGGTAACTGGTTTTCTAAGGCGGTTAGAGGGGCGGCAGAGCATGGGGCTACTGTGTACGCACAGCAAGCGAAGGATGCAAGGCAACAACTTATATATCAGAAGAGGCTAGACGAACAACGTGCTTACGGCGAGACTCAGAAGCTTGAGAAGAGAGAGTATGACGCATCGGTGCGTGACGATGCGGCAGATACTGCGGCTATGGAAAACGAGTTACTCCAAGATGCTAAGGATGATCGGGCAGACTTTCTCCGAATAGATAAAGAGTACAAGGCTAGTGAGGCGGCAAAGGCTACGCGGCAACTCAACCGTCAAGACGATCTTGACAAAACTAAACGGAAACTTGAAGCTGAGGATCTTATCAAAGATCAGTACATGGGGTACACATCTCAGCCTGAGTTGAACACAGTCTACGACAAGATGACCAAGAACGCGATGGGTAAAGAGGCTATCGGAGCAAGCGCGTTTACCGCCGCAAAGCCACATGAACAAAAGAAGTTCCTCCAGAACAGCACGGACTTTAGAGCAGATTTAGCTAAGAACCACAAACTCGCTTACGCCGCTAAGGATAAGGGGTGGGGTGAGATGTCAGTTCCGCAGATCGGACAGGCGATGTTAAAGGCTAAACTTGCGGAGAAAGACCCTAAGAACGTGGGTCAGTACCTGTCCCCTTTTGAGGCAATAGAGATGGGGTATTCTAAAGCGGACTATCTTAACCGAGTATCTTTCCAAGCACAACTAGAGAAACGATATGGGGAGGGGTGGGCTTCTCAGAGTGGCGAGAAAGTCACCGCCGCTATAAAAGGTTTTGAGAAAAAATTCAATTCTCCTATTCAGGGAAGATTCATCAAAATAAAAGTAAAAAACTATGGTGTTTGCCCCGATTGGCATTTAGGAAACGGAGGAGATACTTGGTTGTTTTTAGATGAAATAACTATAGAATAATGCGGTTTCTCCTTTTCATTTTAACTATTTTTTTGATTTTTCTTCATTGAATAAATCAGCCTTTCTTACCCACATCGTTTTTTTATCAAATAAGAAAACATCTAACAATAAAAACAAGATTGCTATTCCTAAAAACCATTGAAACTGATCTTTATAATCTGAAAATTGCTTCGTTTCAAACTCATTTTTTTGAGCATTTGCAATAATCTCGGAAAGTTGTTTTACAGGCTCTTCAGTAAAATTACCATCTATAAACCTACCATTAGCAACATCAGCAATTTCCGCTAAAACTTCTGGCTGACGTTTTGTTATTACAGTCTCACCCTTTCTATCTTTTTTATAGCCAATCATTTCCCCGTTTAAACGCATAGGAATTGGTCCTCCTTTTTCTGTACCAACACCTACTGTATAAATTTTTACACCATCATTAGACAAGTTTTGGGCCATTTGCTTAGTTTCTTGTTGATGGTCTTCTCCATCTGACATAATGATTAAAAAACGATTAGTTTGTTCATCGTTATTATAATATGTTTTTGCCAATTCTAATGCTTCATTTATAGCTGTTCCTTGACTAGAAACCATATCTGGATTCGCATTTTGTAAAAACATATTTGCAGCTGCATGATCTGTAGTTATTGGTAATAATGGGTAAGCATTACCTGCGTATATAATAACTCCAACTCTGTCTGAACCTAACTTTTCAATTATTTTAGAGATAATTTGCTTAGCTTTTTCTAATCTATTTGGCGCAATATCTTCTGCCAACATACTTTTAGAAACATCTAACGCAAAAACGACATCTACACCCTCTCTTTTAACAGTTTTTAGCTTAGAGCCCATTTTAGGATTCACTAAAGAAATGACTAAAAACGAAATCCCTAAAACTAACATAATTAACTTTAAAGTATTCTTAAATATCGAAGTATTTGGCGCAATTTTTTCCAACAATTTTATATCAGAAAATCTCTTTTGTGTTCTTTTTTTCCACCACAAAACTGACAGAAAAACTACAACCATTATTGGAATGATTGCTAAAAAGTAAAAATAAATTGGTTCTTCTAATCTATACATTTGTTAAATAAAACTTTTAAATACCGTATTTTTTAATAAAAATTCTAACAAGAGTAAACTTAAAGCCAAAAAGACTAAAACCCTATACATTTCTTGATAATTATAGTATTTAAATTCTTCAATTTTTGTTTTTTCGAGCTTATCAATTTCAGCATAAATTTGAGCTAGCTTATCATTATTTGTTGCTCTAAAATACTTGCCATTGGTTTCTTTAGCAATTTCTTTTAAAAGCTTTTCATCTATTTCTACTTGCTGCTTTCTAAAATTTAATTGTCCTGTTCTTGGATCTTTACTCCAAGGAAAATCCGCCATTCCGTTTGTACCAATTCCAATAGTATATACTTTAATACCCAATTCCTTTGCTAGTTCTGTTGCTGTTCTTGGATCTATATTTCCTGAATTATTAACTCCGTCAGTCAATAAAATAATAACCTTACTTTTTGCCTTACTTTCTTTTAATCGATTTACGCCAGAACCTAGACCCATTCCTATAGCTGTTCCTCCATCTAATTGCCCCCATTGCAAACGTTCTATTGTTCTTTTTACTATAGATTTATCACTGGTGATTGGAGTTTGTGTAAAACTTTCTCCTGCATAAACTACAATACCTATTCTATCATTTGGCCTTTTATTTACAAAAGCCACCGCTACTTTTTTTAAGGCCTCTAGTCTATTTGGTCTTAAATCTCTGGCAAGCATACTTGCAGAAACATCTATTGCCATAACAATATCTATTCCTTTATTACTTTTTGTTCTCTTACTTACAGATACATTTCTAGGTCTTGCTAAAGCAAAAATAATTGCAACCAAAGCCAGTAATCTTAAAACGTATAATATCGGTTTTAGCTTACTTACAACAGAAGGTTTTGTTTGAAAACCTTTAATACTGGGAACGGTTAAAATTGCTGTATCTTTTTTTCTTATAAGAAAATACCATATGGCTAAAAACGGAATTAGTATGAGCAACCATAAAAACTCTGGATTTAAAAGTTCGAAATTACTCCAATTCTTCATCCTTACTAACTGGTTTTGGTTTTAAATTATGCACAACTTCCTCTGCATCTTTCCTATCTTCTTGAATCTCGGTGGCTAACGGTTTTGATTTCGCAAATTTTACTAAATCGGCTTCTTGAAATAAATTTCTTAACTTATTGATATTTTCTCTAGTTGTATTTATAGTATTTGCTTCATAATAATCATTTAGAGTTTCCATGATTTCATCAGAAGTTTTTTCTAAAGCAGGTATATTTAATTCACGTTCTATATAAGCTCGAATAATATCCGTTAACTCGCTGTAGTATTGTTTTACCTTATTGTTTTGCCACAATAATTTTTCATCTAATTCATTTAATTTATGCATTGCTTCGTCATAAGGAGCTAACGAAATATAGGTTGGTTTTTCTTCTTCAATCTTTTGCTTTCTTATTACAAACCAATACACCCAAAAACCTATTATTAGTAGAGCAGCAATTAAGAGATAAATATATATTTTAAAATCATCCAAAACATAGGGTTCTTTTTTGATTGCTTTTATTGCATACTTTTTAATTTTTGTAGTATCAATAGGAATTGTAGCTACATTTATCAGTAAAGAATCTGTTAAATAAGCTTGATTTCTGACAAAAACTTGTTGTTGTGGGATATAAAATGAACCGCTGTCAAAACCTGTAATTGTATAATTTTTAATCAGCATATAATTAATCGTGTCAGTTTTAGCTGAATCAACAACCTCTAAACCATACAATTCTAATTTTGGTAGAATTACATTTTCTACTTCTTTTACTGTAATTCTATAATTAAATTGCTCACCAATTCTAATATCAGAGGTTTTTACTTCTGCCTTAACCAAAGATTTTTGAGCGTAAAACGGAGTAATACAAAAAAGAAAAAAGATAAATACACTGATTTCTCTAACTCTCTTTTCAAAGATAGAAAAACACTTAAAGTGATTTTCTTGTTTACCTATAGAAGGCTTGATATCTATTTTACTTTTTTTCAATTTTCTAATTTATTTTTTCTTGATATTACATGCAAAGTTATCTTGCTTTGTATTTGAAATAACCTAATAATTTTTTGACATAACTCTCATCAACCCTTGTATTAATTACTCCTGCTCCACTTCTTTTAAAAGTATTCATAAAAAAATCTGTTAAACGTAAAGCATTTGCTTTATAATTTATTCTAACATTTTTGGAAGACGTATTTACCAATTGTAAGCTGTTTGTTTCAGCGTCTAACATAGGTACCATTCCTAAATTCGGAATCTCTTCATCGTGTTTATCATAGACTCTAATTCCTGTTAAATCGTGCTTACTTCCAGCTATTTTTGCACTTTTCTCATAATCATCATCCATAAAATCAGATAACATAAACACAATTGCTCTTTTCTTTAATACACTAGAAAGAAATTTTAAGGCAACATCAATGTTTGTTTTTTTACTCTTAGGCTTAAACTCAATCAATTCTCTAATGATTCTCAGTACATGCCCTTTACCTTTTTTAGGAGGAATGAATAATTCTATATCATCTGAAAACAGAATCAATCCTACTTTGTCATTATTTTGTGTAGCAGAAAACGCTAATGTTGCCGCAATTTCTGTAACGATATCTTTTTTAAATTGATTGGAAGTCCCAAAATGTTCTGAACCAGAAACATCCGCCATTAACATCATGGTTAATTCCCGCTCTTCTTCAAAAACTTTTACATAGGGCTCATTATAACGCGCAGTAACATTCCAGTCTATTCCTCTTACATCGTCCCCAAATTGATATTGGCGTACTTCAGAAAAAGTCATACCTCGTCCCTTAAAAGAAGAATGGTATTCGCCTCCAAAAATATCATTAGACAACCGTTTTGTCTTAATTTCTATTTTACGTACTTTTTTTAGTATTTCTTTAGTATCCAAATGTTTAATCGTTTAATTATATATTTGTTTAATTGGTTGTTTAACTGCTTATCCACAGCTTAACAATTCCACGATTCAACAATTCTCTATGGCACCTCTACTTCATTAATAATTAAATTAATAATCTCTTCAGAGGTTACATTTTCAGCCTCAGCCTCATAAGTTATACCAATTCTGTGGCGTAATACGTCTTTTACTACAGCTCTCACATCTTCAGGAATTACATAACCTCTTCTTTTGATAAATGCATAACATTTAGCGGCTTTTGCTAGATTGATACTTCCTCTTGGAGAAGCTCCAAAACTAATTAGGTCTTTTAAATTTGGTAAATTAAATTTTTCTGGATAACGAGTTGCAAAAATAATATCTAAAATATATTTTTCAATTTTCTCATCCATATATACTTCATTGGCCGCTTCTCTAGCTCTTAAAATTTCTTCAACAGAAATTACAGGATTTACAGTGGCAAAACCACCAGATAAATTTTGACGCATTATAATTTGTTCGTCGTGTAATTTTGGATAATCAATTACAACTTTTAACATAAAACGGTCTACTTGTGCCTCTGGTAAAGGATATGTCCCTTCTTGCTCCACTGGATTTTGAGTTGCCATTACTAAAAAAGGCTCTTGCAAATTAAAAGTGGTATCACCAATTGTTATTTGACGCTCTTGCATAGCTTCTAATAATGCAGATTGTACTTTTGCAGGGGCTCTATTTATCTCATCAGCCAAAACAAAATTTGCAAATATTGGTCCTTTTTTAATAGAAAAATCGTTGTCTTTCATGTTGTAAATCATTGTTCCAACAACATCTGCAGGCAATAAATCTGGTGTAAATTGAACTCTACTGAAAGAACCTTGAACCGCTTTTGATAAAGTATTAATAGCTAATGTTTTTGCCAATCCAGGAACACCTTCTAGCAAAATATGGCCATTACCTAACAGGCCGATTAACAAACTTTCTATCATTCGTTTCTGCCCAATAATTACCTTATTCATTTCTGAAGTAAGAATATCTATAAAGGCACTTTCTCTTTCTATTTTCTCGTTAATAGCTCTAACATCTACATCCATTATCTATGACAATTAATTATTAATAATTTTACAAAACAAAACTACAATTTTAACAAATTTTTTTTGTTAAAACAAGGTTAAAGATGTTTAGCTATTTTTTTTTACCTTGTGAGCAAAATATGGAGAAGTTAAGTGATCATTTTATTTGGAAATCTTTAAAAGAAGGGGATTTAAAGGCTTTTTCAGTTCTTTTTGAAGCTTACTACCCTAAATTATATAATTACGGATTAAAAATATCAAAAAACACCTCTGTTACTGAGGATTCTCTTCAAGATTTTTTCTTATATATATATGAGCATCGAGAAAATCTTAGCGATTTAGACGAAATTGCACCTTATCTCTTTTTATCTTACAAACGCTTCTTAATCAGAATAATTAATAGAAATAATAAAAACAGAACATTGGATGTATCTAATGAAACCTTAATTGATTTTGAATTTACAGCTGAAGAGATAATGGAGAAACAAGAAACAGAAAGATTCAATAAAACAAATCTACCTAAAATATTAAATGGATTACCAAAAAGACAAAAGGAAGCTATTTATTTAAAATATTATAGCGGATTAAAAGCCAAAGAAATAGCTAAAATTATGAATATAAATTATCAAAGTGTTATAAACCTTCTTTTTAAAGCCATAAAAAGTCTAAAAGAAGATATTTCTATCATGAAATTATTTAATTGATATTTTAATAAAAAAATAGAGTATATTATTTACGCTAAAGTCTTTATATTTTTATAAGGCAACAACTAATAATGACAAAGAAAAAATACAATCATATAAACCATTTTTTAGAAGATGAATCTTTCAATAACTGGGTTTATCAAAAAAATGCTACAGACATAAATTTTTGGAACGCTTGGATTGAAAACAATCCTGAAAAAAAAGATTTGGTTAAAAAAGCTAAAGATTTAATTACTGGTATTTCGTTTAAAAGAAATCAAGTAAGTCAAGAAAAAGTTTCTTCTGAATGGAATAAACTGCAAACAATAATTCAAGAAAAACAGATAAAACCAAAAAGAAAAGTAATTTTCTTAAAGCAAATAACTGCAGCAGCTTCAGTTTTACTGCTAATAATTACCAGTTTCTATTTTTTAAATAGAAATCCTTTAATCACGCACAAAACTAATTTTGGAGAAACCTTAAAAATAAAATTACTGGATGGTAGTGATGTTAACCTAAACTCAAACTCTAGCATATCTTATTATAAAAATGATAGTAGAAAAGTATGGCTTTCTGGAGAAGCTTACTTTCAAGTTGATAAAAAAGAGACTACCAATGCTAAGTTTTTTGTTTTAACCGATGATTTATCTGTTGAAGTTTACGGAACTACCTTTAATGTAAATACAAAAAAAGAAAAAACAGCTGTTTTTTTAGAAGAAGGTAATATTTGGTTATCTCTAAAAAATGGAGAAACAAAAAAGATGAAACCTGGAAACTTTTTGTCTTATTCTTCAAAAGAAAATAAAGTATTAGAAGATAAAAATATCTATAATTCAACGTTAAAAACTTCTTGGAAAGATGGTACGTTACTTTTTGAAAATCTATCTTTAGCGAAAGCAATGGAGAAAATTGAAGATGCTTATGGCTACGCTATTGTTTTTACAGACTCTAAAAGTAAAAACACTTTAATAACAGGTGCTGTGCCATTAACAAATATTAATATTTGTATTAAAGCTATTGAAAAATCTACAGGTGTAACTATTACTAAAAAAAATAATACCCTTATTATCAGTAAAAAATAAGCCTAATAATTTAAATAATGGATTTAAAAATTAACAATAAAAAGCTAATATCACTTTTTATTGTTGTTTTTATTTTTCAAAAAATAATAGCTCAAGATAACGAACCAAAAACAATTCCGTTGTCTCATCTTCTAGGTAAAATTAGTGATAAACACAAAATATTCTTCACCTATAATACGAGTTTACTTTTAGGAGAACAAATTCAAGAAGAAGGGTTTACAGATTTATCTTTAAAAGAATCTCTATCTCTATTAAAAAAACTCACTCCTTTTAAGATAGATGATTTAGGCAATAATTATTACGTTATCTATAATAAAAATATTAATTACAAAATCTCAAACAATACAATAGGTGAGAAAAATTTAGAGAACGACTCAATAGTAAAAAAAATATCAAAAGAAGAAAAAATAACTGTAAAAGGTATTGTTTTGAGTTCTGAAAACAAACCTCTAAATGGCGCTACTCTTTTAGATGAAGATTTATTAATAGGCACAACAACCAATTTAGATGGTACTTTTGAATTTAAAATTTATAAGGATAACTTAGTTAAAGTTAGTTTTTTAGGACACAATTCAAAGACATTAAAACTTATTAAAGATAAATTTTACACCATTACATTATTCTCAGGCCAAGAATTAGATGAGGTACAAATTGTTGGATCAAGAAATAAAAAAAGGGTAGCTAACGATACACCTGTTGCTATAGATTTTATAGATATTGAAACATTATCATCAAAAAGTAGTCAGGTAGAAATAAATCAATTTTTACAATATGTAATCCCTTCATTTAATGCTACAAAACAATCTGGGGCGGATGGAGCAGATCATATAGACCCTGCAACATTAAGAGGTTTAGGGCCAGATCAAACCTTGGTTTTAATAAACGGCAAAAGAAGACACCAAGCATCTTTAGTAAATTTATACGGAACCAGAGGAAGAGGAAATTCTGGTACAGATTTAAATGCAATACCAATTTCTGCTATAAAAAGAATAGAATTATTAAGAGATGGAGCATCTGCTCAATACGGTTCAGATGCTATTGCTGGAGTGTTAAATATTGTCTTAAAAGATGCAGATGATAAACTTAACGTAAGCACTACAATAGGACTTAACAATGCAAATAGTGATAATACTTTACCATCTAAAGTTGATGGATTTACATCCAAACTATCATTAAATTATGGAACAAAAATAAATAAAGGCGGTTTTATTAATCTCACAACAGAAGCTTTATCCAAAGATAAAACATTTAGAAACGGCACAAGCATTAGAGAAAAATATGGCCAAGCTAGCATACAAAATGTCAGCCTCTTTTTTAATACTGAAATCCCAATTTATAACAATTCAAAAATATACGCTAATGGAGGTTTTAATTATAAAAATACAGAGGCATATGCATTTACTCGAAATCCACAAAGTGAGCGGAATGTTCTAGAACTTTATCCAAATGGATTTAACCCATTAATAACCTCTAATATTATAGATAATTCCTTTTCTTTTGGATTAATGACAAGTTTTAAAGATTGGAATATTGATATAAATAATACTTTTGGAAGAAATAATTTTCATTATTTTATTAAAAATACGCTCAATGCTACACTAGAGGAATACTCTCCAACAGAATTTGATGCTGGGGGGCATGAGTTAATTCAGAATACAACAAGTATTGATTTTTCTAAATATTTTTTAAGAGAAAATATTGGATATAACATTGCATTGGGAATCGAATACAGATTAGATAAATATAAAATATTTGCAGGTGAACAAGATTCTTATGCCGCATATGATATTAACGGAAATATTGTAAACTCAGAAACACCTTTTGTAGATTACCCAACCTTTAATGGAAAAGTAAGACCTGGAGGAGCACAAGGATTTCCAGGATATTCTCCAAACAATGCAGTAGATAGAAATAGATCTAATTTTGGAATTTACATAGATACAGAACTCGATTTTTCAAAAAAATTGATGCTCGCTACGGCCTTGAGATATGAGTATTACAGTGATTTTGGAAGTACATTAAATTATAAGTTAGCCTCTAGATATAAAATTTCCGATATATTTAATTTAAGAACCTCATTAAGTACAGGTTTTAGAGCTCCTTCTTTGGCACAAAGTTACTACAACTTAACATTCACAAATTTTATTGGAGATACACCTACAGAATCACTTTTAGTTGCTAACAATAGCCCAATTGCAAGAAAGTTTAATATTGAGAAGTTAAAAGAGGAAAGTGCCAGAAATTTAAGTTTAGGATTTACGGCAAGATTAAGTCCATCATTTAATGCAACTATAGATGCTTACTACGTTTCTATAAAGGATAGAATTATTTTAAGCGGTAATTTTAATGCAAGTAGTCTAAATTTAGATATTGATAATGTTCAGTTTTTTGCAAACGGCGTAAATACCAAAACAACAGGTTTAGACTTAGTATTAAATTGGCAGAAAAAATTTGATTATAGTAAACTTCAAATTGATTTCTCTGGTAATATTAATACAATGAAAATTACTAGTATTAACAATAAAATGTTAGATAAAGAGACGTTTTTTGGAAAAAGAGAGCAACAATTTTTATTAGCATCTGCCCCTAAAAGTAAATTTAACTTGGGTATTAATTATCAATATAAAAAATTATCAACATCAGTAAATATTACGCGTTTTAGCAGTGTAGAATTAATTGATTGGCAGATAACACAAGATCTTTCCAATTTTAACGATTCTGAAGAAGAAAGATTAGCAGCAGCAACTGACAATTATAAACCTAAATTTACAACTGATATTCATTTTAGATATCAATTAAATACAATTTTAAACTTTCAAATAGGAATAAATAATTTACTTAATATTTACCCAAGTAGACAAAATACTTTTACAGATAGTGGAGGTTTATGGGACGCTACACAAATGGGAACAAATGGGGCTTTTTACTACACAAAATTTAGTATAAATATTTAAGCATTAAATACTTATCAATCTTATTTTAATTTTTCTGAAAAAAATTCAAAATATTTAGAGTATACTTTTTGTTTTATCGTCTTATTACTAAAAAAGACACTTACTTTTTTATGGTAAGTGAACTCAAATTTATTAATTAATTTAATTATTTATGAAACAAAAGTATTTATTGAAATTATTTACAGCTGCTTTTATGTTGATGCTACCTTTAGGAATGATGGCACAATCAATTAAAGGAAAAGTAACAGATGCTTCTGGAGAAGCTTTACCTTACATGAATGTAGTTGTTAAGGGCACATCAAACGGAACTACTACAGATGAAAATGGAGAATTCAATTTAGAAGTAAAAAATCTACCTATAACATTGGTGATATCATCTATGGGTTTTGCAACTAAACAAGTTAAAGTTTCAACAACAGAGTATTTAAACATTGTTATTAATGAGGACAACGCATTAGATGAAGTTGTTGTTACTGGTAACAGAGCAAAACCTAGAACAATTTTAGATTCCCCTGTACCTATAGATAATATAGATGTTTCTGAATTGCAAAATAGCGGAAAACCAACATTTGATAGAATGTTAGTCTTTAAAGTACCATCTTTCAACTCTCAAAACCAAGCCATTTCTGATGCAACTGCACATTACGACCCAGCAGACTTAAGAGGTCTAGGGCCAAGTAGAACATTAGTTTTAATTAATGGAAAGCGTAAAAACCAAAGTGCTCAAGTATATTTAAATAGAACTCCTGGTAAAGGAGAAGTTGGCGTTGATTTAAAAAGTATACCAACTGCGGCTATAGATAGAGTAGAAGTTTTAAGAGATGGAGCGTCCGCACAATACGGTTCTGATGCAATTGCCGGAGTTTTAAATATTATCTTAAAGAAAGATGTCGAATATTCAACTTTCACATCAAAAGCAGGTATTACCTCAGAAAGTGATGGTTTTAATTTATCTGCAGACTACAATTCATCATTTAAGTTTGGTGAGAATGGATTTGTAAACTTAACACTAGGATACTATAAACAAGATATTACAAATAGAGCTGGTATTGTATCTGACACTGGAAGTACTCCAAGAGATATAGCATGGTTAGCAGAAAATCCTACAGCAAATATGACTGTTGGGCAACCCGAAATGGAGAAAGGAGACTTATTTATTAATATGGAACATCCTTTAGGAGATAATTCTACTTTATACTCTTTCCATGGATATACGACAAGAACTGGTAAAAGTTTTGCTTATTACAGAGCGCCATATTGGAGAAATGATGTTGCTGATGCAAACTTCATTACATCAAACCCAGAGGATTTTAGAGGTTATCAACCAACATTCGAGACTAAAATTAATGATCATATAAATGCAGCTGGAATCAAATTTCTAATAGCTGAAAACTGGAATGCAGATACAAGCATTACTTACGGATCGAATGACGTATTTTATACCGTAAATAACTCTGTAAATAGAGATTATTTAGCAGATAACGGAACTTCTCCAAGAACTTTTAAACCCGGAGGATATAGATTAACTAATATCATTGGAAACTTTGATGTTTCTGGTTTAATTTCTGAACAATTTAGTATGGCTGCTGGTTTGGAATACAAGAAGGAAATATACAGAGCTTTTGAAGGTAATCCTTTATCTTACTATAGAGGAGGTTCTGATTCTTTTGCAGGTATAAAACCAGCTGAAGCAGGAAAATGGAGTAGAAACAACTTTGCGGCTTATGCGCAATTAGATTACGATATCTCTAAAGACCTATTATTAGGTGTGGCAGGACGTTATGAAAACTTTACAGATGCAGGAACTAACTTTTCTTGGAAAGTAAACGGACGTTACAAGCTAGGAGATAAAGGAGCGTTCAGAGCTTCTTATAGTACAGGATTTAGAGCCCCAACTTTACATCAATCACATATAACCTTAAGTCAATATATTATTGTAGCTGGTTCTTCAGAGCCTTTATTACAAGGTACATTGGCAAATGACAATCCTGCCGTACAAGCATTAGGTGTGCCAAGTTTAACTCACGAGATATCAAAAAATATTTCTGCAGGTTTAACATATAAATTTAATAGAGACTTTTCTGCTTCTTTAGATTTTTATCAAATCAAAGTTGACGATAGAGTTCTTTTTTCATCTCAAATTGGCACACTCGACGGTAATTTAGATGGTTCTGATTCTGTAGAACAAATTTTAATTGATAATAATGTAGTTGCTGTTCAGTTTTTTATAAATGCTGGCGATACAAAAACTACCGGTGCAGATTTAGTATTGAATTATAGAAATTTATTTAAAATGGGAGAAGGTAAAGTAAACGCTTCTTTGTCTGCTAACTTTAATAAAACTACATTGGATGCTATTTCTACTCCTACTGAATTAGCTAATGGAGGTTATAATATTTTTGATAGACAAGAGCAAGGTTTAATAACAAACTCTAGACCAAGAAGTAAGTTTATTTTAGGTTTAAATTATGTTGGAGATAAGTGGGATTTTAATTTAAACAACACAAGATTTGGAGAGGTTACAATTACTGCACCTGAGTCTGGTGGAACAGATCAAGATTTATCTGCTAAAATTACAACTGATTTTGGTTTTATTTATAAACTTACAGATATGGTAAGTTTTAATGGTAACATTAATAATATATTTGATGTTTACCCAGATGTTACTTTAGCATCGACTAATACCGCTCAAGCTGGTTCTAGGTTTGTATATTCTTCTGAAGTACAACAATTAGGCCAATTGGGAACAAACTTTAGTATTGGAGTGAATTTCAAGTTTTAAAATTAAATTAATTTGAATTAAAAAGGGTAGCTATTTAAATATAGCTGCCCTTTTATATTTTTATTATTATAATAACCTATTAAAAACAAGAAACTCTAAAAACTAGAATGTTCTATATAAATAATAAAATTGTAGGTTTAAAAGTCTAATACTTTTTTAGAGAAAATTTATTTTCAGATAGTTCTCCGTAAGTAAAATAGGCAATCCAATCTCCGAGATTTATATATTTACTATCTTCTTTTAATGTAATTTCTAATGGTAAATGCCTATGCCCAAAAACAAAATAGTCATAATGATTGCTTTCTAATTTTCGTTTGCAGTATTGTACCAACCATTCTTTTTCTTCTCCTAAAAATTTAAAATCTTCATCGCCTGAAATCATTTTATTTTTCACAGACATGTATTGCCCAAGTTTTACACCTAAATCTGGATGTAACCATCTAAACATCCACTGAAATAGAGGAAAGGTAAATACTTTTTTCATCCTTTTATAACCTTTGTCATATGGCCCTAAACCATCGCCATGACCAATAAAAACCTTTTTATTATTGATGATAAAAACTTCAGGCTTATGATAAACAGGGATATTTAATTCATTTTTAAAATAATCATTCATCCATAAATCATGATTACCTACAAAGAAATAAATCGGGATTCCTGAGTCTCTAATTTCTGCTAACTTTCCTAAAACTCTCACAAAACCCTTAGGAACTACTGTTTTGTATTCAAACCAAAAATCAAATAAATCTCCTAATAAAAAAATTACTTCTGCATCTTTTTTTACTTCATCTAACCAAGCTACAAACTTTTTTTCGCGAGGTAAACTTTGCTCAGCAGTTGGAGCTCCTAAATGTTGATCTGAAGCAAAATAGACCTTTTTATCTTTTGAAGTTGTAATTTTAATCATCTTTACAAAGAAAGGCTATTCCTCTTTACTTTCCAACTCCAAGACTTTTTGTAGCATTTTATCATCTTGATGCATAATTCTGTAGAAACCAATATCACCAAAAAGCACATTAGCAATAGAAGCGTTTAAGTATTTTTTTAGGCTCTTTTTCTTTTTTAAGATTTCTTCTTTTTTTAGTGTTGGTAAAGAACTGTCAACATTTAATTGAGATCCATCTTCTAAAACTATTCTTAAATTTTCAATCTCTCTAAAGAATGGTTTTCTATCGGAGTTAATAGTATTTATGTATTGCTTAAATATTGTATCATCCTTGTCAAATTCATCAACAAAATTATCAATAGTCCACTCTAAAAGTTGAGCTCTGTTGTTATCTACGTAATCAAAGGCAAAATCATTAATGGTATTAAAATAAAAATTAGACATGTAAGAAGCGGTATCTATCGCAACAAAAACATCGGGAATAATACCTCCTCCACCATAAACAATTTTACCTTTTGGAGTTTTAAATTTTAAAGAATCAACCACTTTTATGCTGTCTTTACTCAATAATTCTCCGTTAGCAATTCTATTTTGATAATCTCTTGCATAGTTGGTATCTCCATTTTTTGTATACGGCTTTTGAATAGAACGCCCTGTAGGCGTATAATATCTGGCGGTTGTTAAACGCACAGCAGAACCATCACCTAAACCCATTTCTATTTGCACTAAACCTTTACCAAAAGAGCGTCTTCCAATAATAGTTCCTTTATCATTATCTTGTAAAGCTCCGGCTACAATTTCTGACGCTGATGCAGAATTTTCATCAATTAAAACATATATTCCGCCTTTCTCAAAAGAACCAATTTCTGTAGCTTTATAATTTTCTACTTGATCTTTGTTATTTTTAGTGAAAACCATCAATTTATCATCCTCTAAAAACTCATCAATAATTCTGGTTGCAATGTCTATAAAACCACCTCCATTTCCACGTAAATCAATTACAAGATCAGTCATTCCATCATTAATAAGATTATTTAAAGATGATTTAAACTCTCTGTACGTGTTTCTTGCAAAACGATCTAACTTTATATAGCCAACAGAATCGTTTAACATATAAGCCAAGTCTACACTTTTTATATTTACTTTTCCTCGAGTAATATTTACACTAAATAAAGAATCCTTACTTTTTCTATAAATTTGAAGTGCTACTTCTGTATCTGGTTTCCCTTTTAAATATTTAGGTACAATACCACTTCTAAAGTTTTTGCCATATAAAGTATCTTCATTGGCCATTAGAATTCTGTCCCCTGCTTTTATTCCCGCGCTTACACTTGGTCCACCTTTTATGGTTTGTATAACTGCAATAGAGTCTTTTATCATTCGAAATTGCACTCCAATACCTACAAAATTACCTTGCATACTTTCGATATTGGCTTGTTGATTTTCCTTAGGAATGTAAACTGAATGCGGATCTAGTTTACCCAACATTTGCCTAATTGCCCCGTCTAATAAATCTTCTGTATTTACATCATCTACATAATCTTGTTCAATAAAATTAATGAGTCTTTTTATCTTTTGTTCTTGTGATTGATTTTTAGAAAATGAAACCAAACCATTTGAATTACCACCAAAAAAGACACCAATTAAAATTCCTAAAACAACTGCAACTGCAAAATATATTGGTAAATTATTCTTCTTCATACGGTAAATGTTGTACTTCTACACCTGCTTTTTCTAAAAATTCTAATCCTGATAAATCTTTATATGCATTTGCATATACTACTCTTTTTATACCTGATTGATGAATGAGTTTACTACAATCTGTACAAGGTGATAAGGTAATATATAAAGTTGCCCCTTTTGTAGATTGTGTTGAAGAAGCTACTTTTAAAATAGCATTGGCTTCTGCATGTAAAACTTCCCATTTTGTTTTACCTTCTTCATCTTCGCAACAATTATCAAAACCTGACGGAGTGCCGTTAAAACCGTCAGAAATTATCATTCTTTCTTTAACAATTAAAGCGCCAACTTGTTTTCTTTTACAGTGGGATAATTTACCCCATTCACGAGCCATTTTAAGATAGGCTTTATCATACTTTAATTGCTTTTTTTCTGTCATAAACAACGAAATTAAAAAGAATTGCAGAATTAAGACGTTAATTAAAAGAAAAAAATTACCAAAATACTCTTTCTGTCATCATTTGAATCGCAAAACCAATTACAATAGATGAGCAGACTAAAATCCAATCTCTTTTAGTAACTTTTAAAAAGTTTTGGAAAACTAATCCTAAGAAAATAATACCAAAAACAATAATAATCTGAGCTAACTCTATGCCTAACGCAAATTCTATAAGAGGTAGAATTTTTTCTTCTTGTTGCCCAATCATCATTTTAAAATAATTGGAGAAACCCAAGCCGTGAATTAAACCAAAAAATAAAGCGAAAATTAAATTGGTATTGTCTTTTTTTGTGGGTTTCTTGTTAGAATTCACAATATTTATAACTCCTGTTATAAAAATAGTTAACGGAATTAAAAACTCAATCAAATCCATACTTATATTTAAAACTCCATAAGCAGATAAAGCCAAGGTTATAGAATGCCCCAAAGTGAACAATGTAACCAGCCAAAACAATTTTTTTAATTCGTAATAGCTAAAAACAACAGCTAAAACAATTAAAAATAGAATATGGTCATAGGCAGAAAAATCTAATACGTGATTTAAACCCATTTTGCAATACAGCATAAAATCGTCCATTTTCATTTTGTTTTGAATGATACCAAAGATATTTAATTGATTTTTAAGATGAAAATTGTTTTTCTACAAATTATACCCAACACTAAACATTAAAATTCGCGGTAAAATAAATATTTTTGTATCTGAGATTAAATAATCCGAAAAACGATTGCTTTGTTTAAACTGTGTATTGAATAAGTTTTGAGCTGTGATTTTGTAACTCCACGCTGAATTTTCCTTTTTGTATGATAAAGTAGCGTTTGCTATTTGGTAGGTGTTTTTTTGCCCCAACGTTCTATTTTGATAATTGCTTTTTACACAGTCAAAGTTAAAAATTCCACCAAAAGAACTTTTTTAAATAATTTTATCACTCTTATTTCTAAGAACGTTAAATTCAATAAAAAATCCCAAAACGAAGTGTAGCTCTGGGATTTTTTAATTTTTAAATTTATTATTTAAAGATTCTTTGCTATCGCTTGCAATAAAATTAAGATTTAGATAGATGCTTTCATCAATTCTCTATTCATTCTTGCTATATTATCTAAAGAAATTCCCTTAGGGCACTCTACTTCACAAGCACCAGTATTTGTGCAATTTCCAAAACCTTCTAAATCCATTTGAGCTACCATATTTCTTACTCTGTCTGCAGCCTCTACTTGTCCTTGTGGCAATAAGGCATATTGAGATACTTTTGCACCCACAAATAACATAGCTGACGAGTTTTTACAAGTAGCCACACAAGCTCCACAACCAATACAAGTTGCAGCATCCATTGCTGTATCTGCAGCTTCTTTTGCAATAGGTATTGCATTTGCATCTTGTGTATTACCAGATGTATTTACAGAAATATAACCTCCTGCATGTTGTATTCTATCAAAAGCAGATCTGTCTACAGCCAAATCCTTAATTACAGGAAATGCTGCTGCTCTCCATGGTTCAATGGTAATTGTATCACCCTCTTTAAACATACGCATGTGCAACTGACATGTAGTAATGCCTCTATCTGGCCCATGTGCTTCTCCATTAATATACATAGAGCACATACCACAAATACCCTCTCTACAATCGTGATCAAATGCTACAGGTTCTTCTCCGTTAGAAATTAATTGTTCGTTTAAAACATCCATCATTTCTAAAAAAGACATATGCTCTGAAATCTCAGTCACCTTATAATCTACCATTTGACCCTTTGATTTAGGGTTTTTCTGTCTCCAAATTTTGAGTGTTAAATTCATAATGTCTTATTTATAACTTCTTTCTTTAACTTCTATGTTCTCGTACTCTAAAGCTTCTTTATGCAATATTGCATCTTTAGGCTCTCCTTTATACTCCCATGCTGAAACAAATTGGAACGCTTTTAAACGCTTTGCTTCTCCCTCTGCTGTTTGGTGTTCTTCTCTAAAATGACCTCCTGCAGATTCTTCTCTTACCAAAGCATCTTTAGCAAATAACTCACCCAACTCTAAAAAATCGGCAACTCGTCCAGCCTTTGCTAGTTGCTCATTAAATTCGTTAGCCTCTCCAGGAACGTTTACATTTTTCCAAAAATCTTTTCTTAAATCCGAAATTTCTTGAATTGCAGTTTTCAAGTCTTCTTCATTTCTGGACATTCCGCATTTATCCCACATGATTTTTCCTAATTTCTTGTGGTAATAATCTACAGAATTTGATCCTTTATTGTTTACAAAAAAATCTATTCTTTCTTGAACTTCGTTCTCTGCTGCTTCAAATTCTGGAGTTTCTGTTGATATTTTTCCAGTTCTGATATCATCTGCTAAATAATCACCAATAGTATACGGTAATACAAAATAACCGTCTGCTAAACCTTGCATTAATGCAGAAGCTCCTAGTCTGTTTGCTCCATGATCAGAGAAATTTGCTTCTCCAATTGCATAACAACCAGGAATGGTAGTCATCAAATTATAATCAACCCAAACACCACCCATTGTATAATGCACTGCAGGATAAATCATCATTGGAGTTTCATAAGGATTCTCATCTACAATCTTCTCATACATTTGGAATAAGTTACCATATTTGGCCTTTACGATTGCTTGCCCTAATTCTTTGATTTTTGCATCTGATGCGTTTGTAATTCCATGAATTTTAGCTTGCTCTTTTCCGTATCTTACAAAAGATGCTGCAAAATCTAAATACACAGCTTCACCTGTTGCATTTACCCCATAACCAGCATCACAACGTTCTTTAGCTGCTCTAGAAGCTACATCTCTTGGCACTAAATTACCAAATGCTGGGTAACGTCTTTCTAAATAGTAGTCTCTGTCCTCCTCTTTTAATTGTGTAGGTTTTAATGTACCTGCTTTTATTGCTTCAACATCTTTTAAATGTTTTGGCACCCAAATTCTACCATCATTTCTTAAAGATTCAGACATCAACGTTAATTTTGACTGATAATCTCCAGAACGTGGAATACATGTTGGGTGAATTTGTGTGTAACAAGGATTTGCAAAATGAGCTCCTTTTTTATGAATTTTCCAAGCTGCCGTTACATTTGATCCCATTGCATTTGTTGATAAGAAATAAACGTTTCCATATCCACCAGAAGCAATAACAACTGCGTGTGCTGAATGACGCTCAATTTCTCCAGTTACTAAGTTTCTTGCGATGATACCTCTGGCTTTTCCATCAACAACAACCACATCTAACATTTCATGTCTGTTAAACATTTCTATTTTACCACGTGCAATTTGTCTATTCATCGCAGAATATGCGCCCAATAATAATTGCTGCCCTGTTTGCCCTTTGGCATAAAATGTTCTAGAAACCAAAACACCACCAAAAGAACGATTGTCTAATAAACCACCATAATCGCGTGCAAAAGGAACTCCCTGTGCTACGCATTGATCAATAATATTTGCAGAAACTTCAGCAAGTCTATACACGTTGGCTTCGCGAGACCTATAATCTCCACCTTTTACAGTATCATAAAATAATCTGTAAGTAGAATCTCCATCTCCTTGATAATTTTTAGCTGCATTAATACCTCCTTGAGCTGCAATGGAATGTGCTCTTCGTGGAGAATCTTGATATGCAAATGCTTTTACGTTATAACCTAACTCTGCTAAAGTTGCAGAGGCAGAGCCACCCGCCAAGCCTGTGCCAACCACAATAACATCTATATGCCTTTTGTTTGCAGGGTTTACTAAGTTAATTTTGTCTTTATATGTAGTCCATTTATCTTTTATTGGACCTTGAGGTACTTTTGAATCTAAAGCCATAATTGTATAAGATTAATGGTTAAGGTGATGAAATAGTGCAATAAAAATAAATCCTAAAGGAACAATTATTGAATAAGCAATACCCACTTTCTCCAACTTTTTACGCAACGAAGCTGCTCCAACAGATTGAAATGCAGATGTAAAACCATGTGCCAAATGCAATCCTAAAAAGATGAAAGCAAAGACATAAGCAACAATTCTTGCCGGATTTGTAAATTTATGAACTAACTCTTCATAATATCTGTAACCTTGAACGCCTTCTATTGTTCCGGACCAATCACCTTGAATAAATTTTGTATTAATTTCTGGAAACCAAAAGTCTATAAAATGCAACAATATAAAAGCTAGGATTGTAATTCCGCTTATTATCATATTTCTGCTAAACCAAGAAGAATTAGCCGCTCCGTTATTTTTCGCATAACTGCCTCCATTTGCCTTTCTATTCTTTAATTCTAGAATAAAACCCATCACAAAATGAAAAACAACTGCAAAAATTAAAACAGGTTGTAAAACAAATTGAACTAGAGGGTTAGTTCCCATAAAATGAGAAACTTCATTAAACGTATCTGGG
>ENA-OSET01001878-OSET01001878.1-sediment-metagenome-genome-assembly--contig:-NODE-1878-length-21061-cov-8.985513_pt1 | contig 21061 bp, 23 predicted proteins | sample MGYA00237882_ERZ534229 | MGnify/ENA primary metagenome ERZ534229 (study PRJEB26408, sample SAMN06266212) | sediment metagenome | isolation source: Hudson Canyon methane seep mesocosm | place... | reverse complement strand
CTTTATAGTTTGTTAGCTGCATATCGAACAGTATCAGCAGCAATAATAGATTATGCTGCTTATACAAAAGACATTGATTGGGTTCATTGGAATGAGCAACGATTTGTATGATTGATTACCAAAACATTCTTGTACATCAAATACCTCATGAATTTGCTCTCGGTGGTATTTATATGCCGCCGTTGCTTGTAGCAAGTTTCTTTGCCATCTTAGCAACCGTCTCGACGACTTATGTATTAAATCGTTACCGTATCTCCAGATACTTTTTTTATCCACCTTTAGTATCATTATCGTTAATGGTTATCTATACCGTATTAATCGGCACTTATATTTTGGGAGCGTGAGGAGTGAATTTAAAACTGTTTCTAAAATACTTACTGACAGGCATTGTTGTAATCGCTGCAGTCTGTACTGTTTATTTTAAATATCAAGATTATATTGTGAATCCATGGACCAGAGATGGTCAGGTTCGTGCCGAAGTCATCCAAATAACACCCCGTGTCTCAGGCCCGATTGTTAATCTTTTAGTCAAAGATAATCAATTTGTAAATGCCGGTGATCTTCTTTTTGAAATCGATCCACGCACCTTCACCGTAGAACTAGCTCAATCTAAAGCCCAATATGACAAAGCCAAAGACAATTATTTAGCCAATCAAAAACGAGTAGATGCTGCAAAGGCACAAGTCAACGTTTCTCAAGCAGCGATCAACCAAGCAAAAAGCATGGTCAAAGAAACCGATGCCGAAATCGAAAAAAATACCGCTGAATATGAACGCCAACAAAACCTATTACCTCAAGGTGCAACCTCACAGAGATCCGTAGATAGAGCTAAAGCAAACTACTCTGTTTCCATAGAAAAACGGCATGAAGCCTTTGCTAATCTAACTCAAATGCAAGCCAGCTTGGCCAACACGGAAGCTTCTCTTGCTGAGGCACAAGCTAATCTAGGCGCACAAGATGAAGCTAATGCCAGCCTTCGTGAAGCAAAAGCCGCCGTTCAACAAGCAGAATTAAATCTGGAATTTACCCAAGTCAGAGCCCCCGTTGATGGCTACCTAACAAACCTTAATTTGAGAATAGGCAGTCAGACAGTCACCAATCAACCTGCCGCCGCGCTCGTTGATGTTAATAGTTTTTGGGTTGATGGTTTTTTTAAAGAGACAACCATTGGTAAGATACAAGCCGGAGACAAAGCCATCGTTACCTTGATGACGTATCCAGACACCCCGATAGAAGGTTATGTCGACAGTTTAGGTTGGGGTATCGCCCAACAAGATGGCAGTACGGGTTTCGAATTGCTGCCCAATGTCAGTCCAACTTTCGAATGGATACGTCTTGCTCAGCGTGTGCCAGTGAGAGTATTTCTGACAAACCTACCTGATGAGATTAAGCTACGAGTAGGCACAACAGCATCTGTATTATTAATGACTAACGACAACCAAGACCATGAATAAATGATAATTTAATTCTGCTTAAGTTCATTGCCAGAGGAAAGCAATATGAAAATAACCCTTCTCAACATCTTCCTAAGCGCTGCATTGTTCAGTACTAGCGTATTTGCAGGTTCAATAGAAATCTTCAAACAAGAAAGTAAAGGTGGCGTTGTAGAGTTTAGCGATGAACCTAGTCCCGGTGCAGAAAAAATCCGAGTCGATCCTAATGTCGTTGAAATCACACCTGCTCCACCAATTGAACCTTCACCACCAGCAGAGGCTCGCAGCTCAAAAAAAACGGCTAACGAAAATGTAGAGCCTCAAGTCATTCACCTAAATTCAGATGATGAAACCTATATCAATAATCGTCGCGTCATTCGCAAGAGAGTGGACGGCAAACAGCCTGTCGTGAAACCGCTCCCTGCTAGAAAACCTGTCAGGGCGACACCTAGGCGCTAAAATAGCCTCGTAATTAACTCAGGGCTAATACGTTTCGATAAACCGCTGTGTTATTTATCGAACTGCTTTAACCATTGAGTACCACCTAACCTTTTTTGTTGTTTAAGGTTCCACTTAGCTCTGTCACGTAAATGTTGGTCAGGTTTTGCAGGATCATACTTCAAAGGGCTGGGTAAACTTGATGCCAATAAAGCTATTTGCATCGGTGTGAGTTTAATTGCCGATTTATCAAAATGGTATTGACTCGCGGCCTGCAAACCAAAAACACCTTCACCCCACTCGGCAATATTTAAATATACCTCTAGAATTCGCTGTTTACCCCATGTGAGTTCAATTAATAAGGTAAACCATGCCTCCAATCCTTTTCTAATCCAACTTCGCCCCGTCCATAAATAAACATTACGTGCCACTTGCTGGCTAATGGTGCTCGCCCCTCGCATCTGTTTTCCGCTACCTAATGATTTTAATACACTGATAATTGCATCCACATCAAAACCTTGATGCAGAGGGAAAAGTTGGTCTTCGGAAGCCACAACTGCCAATGCTGCTTGTTTTGGAATTTCATCCCAACTCAGCCACTGTTGTTTTAATTTAAAGTTATCATTCGTCGAACTTAAATAACGATCGGCCATCACCATGGTTATCGGTGGGTTTAACCAACGAAATGGCACCACGATCAATAAACTCAAGACAACAAAAGCTAATACCAGTCGTAAGAAATATTTAAGCAAGAGTTGGCGTAATTTTTTCACCTAGCGATGGTAACAGAACGGATGAAAACACAGTTGTTAAAGATCAATTTAGTTAGGTCCAATTTATTAGTTTTCTATCCAAAAATAAACCTAACCACCGCTGCTCTTGTTTTGCTAGGTATAATTATCTTTTTAATTATTTGTTAAAGGTAGATTGTGGAAAAGGATATCGTATGGCATCTTCACCGAATAACGAAAGATGATCGTGCCAAAAAGAATCAACAACGGCCTTGTATCTTATGGTTTACAGGCTTAAGCGGTTCAGGAAAATCAACGATCGCAAGTGCTGTTGAACAGAAATTATTTGAGCTTGGGCATCATACCTATTTGCTTGATGGTGATAATGTTCGTCATGGTTTGAATAAAGACTTAGGTTTTTCCGATCAGGCCCGCACTGAAAACATTCGTCGGATAGGAGAGATAGCTAAGTTGATGACGGATGCAGGATTATTAGTTTTAACAGCCTTTATCTCGCCATTCAGAGCTGATAGAGAAATAGTTCGAGACTTAGTTCAATCCCACGAATTCGTTGAAATATATATGAATACCTCACTAGAAGAGTGTGAGCGTCGTGATCCAAAAGGGCTCTATAAGAAAGCCCGGAAAGGTGAAATAACAAATTTCACTGGGGTCGATTCAAGCTATGAAACGCCAGAACATCCAGAGGTCATCATCGATACAGTAAATTTAAGTATAGAGGCATGTGCATCTCAAGTAGTTTCCTATCTTAAAAATAACCACATTATTTTGAAATAATGACGTCTTATATTGATGTATTTAATGGCGATGCGGATGGTTTATGCTCGTTAGTACAGCTGCGACAAGTAAATCCTCAGGCTTCACAATTAATCACCGGTATTAAACGAGATATTAAGTTATTGAGTCAGCTACAAGTCCAAGGCAATGAACACATTACCGTATTGGATGTTTCATTTGATAAAAATGCTAATGAGGTTAAAAGAATTCTTGATCATGGGTGTTCAATAACATATGTAGACCATCATCAGGCTAATGACTTGTTTGAACACCCTCATTTGCAAACCAATATTGATCTATCTGCCGATACCTGTACCTCGCTGATTATTGATCAGCAATTAAATGGACAATTTCGAGCATGGGCTATTACAGCGGCTTTCGGTGATAATCTAACTACAAGAGCCTATCAGCTTGGTACGGAATCAGGCTTTAGTAATAGCGAACTTGATCTACTAAATAAACTGGGCGTTTGTTTAAATTACAATGGTTATGGTGCAAGTTTAGATGATTTATTTTTTCATCCCGCCTCATTGTATAAAAAGTTACAACCGTTTAGTAACCCTCTTGATTTCATTCAACAAGATGATGAGACATTTAAAATACTTTTGAATGGTTATCAACAGGATATGAGCCAAGCCAAGCAGTGTGCTCCACTACAATCCACGTCAACTTCGGAAGTAATTGTTTTTCCCAATCAAAAATGGGCGCGCCGAGTAGGCGGTGTCTATGCTAATGAACTGGCCAATAAAGCCCCAGATAAAGCACACGCTATTTTGACGGAACAAGTGGATGGCTGCTATCTCGTGAGCATACGTGCACCATTAAATCGAAAATATGGTGCAGATGAGGTGGCTAGCCAATTTCAAACTGGAGGAGGAAGAAAAGCTGCCGCGGGAATAAACTCATTACCCCAACAAGAAGTAGATAATTTTATTCAAATATTTGAACAGCAGTTTTGTAAAAAATAAGCCACTGGCTCTTGGATTCCAATCCATGACGATTAACAACTTACCTGACAAAAATAGCCGACCGGGATAATTAGTTTGTAAGTTTTATCATAACAATCAGTTGGATAAACAATAAAACCATTTTCAAAACAGGTATACACTTAGACTAAAAACAACAATCTTAGTGTGGTGCCAATGCCATTATCTGAAACTATTCTGATCATTATGGGCTTGTTGACCATCGCTATGCTTGCAGCCGGCCTTTGCAGAAACCTGCCGATTCCTTATACCGTGTTTCTTGTCATCATCGGTGTCGCACTGGGCAGCATCGCTAAAAACTGGTCTCAACTATCCCAATTACAACAGTTTCAACTCTCCCCAGAACTCGTTTTATTTCTTTTTTTACCCGTCTTGATTTTTGAGTCAGCATTTAACCTTGATGCCAGACAAATGGTAAAAGATATCGCCTCAATTTTGTCACTGGCAATACCCGCCTTACTTATATCTACAGCTATTATCGGTATCGGACTCTGGTGGCTGATCGACCTCAACATCTTATTAGCACTGTTATTTGGCGCTCTGATCTCAGCAACTGATCCCGTTGCAGTCGTTGCCCTATTCAAAGAGCTAGGCGCACCTCAACGGTTAACCGTATTAGTAGAAGGAGAATCACTACTCAACGATGCCACCGCCATCGTTCTATTTAATATCATTTTAGGCATCGTATTAACGGGCAGTTTTGTATTCACTGATATTGGCGGTGCAATGACTGGTTTTTTACGTGTCTTTTTTGGTGGCGCCCTACTCGGTGCAATTAGTGGCATCATTTTAAGTGAACTGCTTTATCGAATAAAAGCAGGTCTTAGCACCTACCTTGTCATGTCTATAGTGCTTGCCTATGCCAGCTTTGCAGTCGCTGAACATGTCCTTCATGTATCAGGTGTTATGGCTGTACTCGCTGCTGCAATATGCTTAAGTATTTTTGGTGTCAGTCGTGTGCCACAATCAGATGTCCACATAGTCACTGAAATATGGGAAGTACTTGCGCTAGTATGTAATTCCTTATTATTTTTATTAGTGGGGCTTTCTATTGATATAACGGCACTTATAGCCAGAGCAGACGCCATCATTATTGCTGTTTTATTAGTATTACTATCTCGTGCTGCAACTGTTTACAGCATGGTTCCAACCACAGTCAGACTATTTAAATTACCTCATATTTCCCTAGGTGAACGCCATATTATGTGGTGGGGTGGGCTCAAAGGCGGCCTAGCCATCGCCATTGTATTATCCATCCCAAATGCAATCCCCGGACGTGATCTTTTGCTCGATATGACCCTCGGCGTAGTGCTGTTCTCATTATTGGTTAACGCGCCCACAATAAGACCCTTAATGCACTTTCTCGGTATTGACCGGTTAAGTAAGGATGAAAAAGACGAACTCAAACATGGCTTACTCAACGCAGAAAAACAGGCAGATATAGTTTTACAAAAACTTAACAAAGCCGAGCTTATTTCACCCAGCACCCAGCAATTACTGCAAAAGAAATCAAAAAAAGTTTTCGCCTCTGACCTTGAGAATAATGATAGTGATGCACAGCAAGAAATTAGACATTTAATTTCCATTACCCTAAGAAGTGAGCAAGAAGAACTCAAACATCTCTACGATATTGGCTTAATTGAACAATATAGCTACCTAGATATCAAAAATACCTTACAACGTGATCGTGAACTCCGACTTGGCCAGCAATATCAAAACTTAACTACCGTCAAACCCAGCTTATTTAAACAAATTGAAGATGCACTGCTAAAACGATTACGTGAACATAATTGGGCTACTGGCATACTGGCCAAGTATCAATATTTACGCTTCGCTCAGAGCTTACAGCGAGACATGGTTGGCGTGATGATAGCCACCGCTGCGCTAGAAAGTTTACAACAGCAACATGAACATAATGAAAAACAAAAACAGCACGTTGCCGCCATATACCAAAAACGTCTAAACCGCCGACGTCAAAGACTAAACAGTGTCGCCAAAGAATACCCTGAGTTTTATACTCGTTTTGAAACAAAATTATTTGCAAAAGTTATCATGCTAGCCGTTCAACACCATAATGAATCCACTCGACAACATGGTGAAATTGGCCAAAAGACCTTTGCCACTATTGAACATCGCATTAAAAATGCACTATCAACCCTACCCTCCACCAGCCACTCAAGTCCCAAACTAACAGCAGATGACTTAATTGGCAGCGTGCCATTATTAAAAGGCCTTTCAAAAGCAATTCTGAAACAGCTAGCCGACAAAGCAAAAATCATTACTTTTATCAGCAATGACATTATTATTGGTGAAGGCGACAAAGGAGATGCCCTCTATATCATTAGCCATGGCTGGGTAAAGGTATACAAAAAGGCAGACGACAGTAAAACTATTGCCGAATTAAGAGATGGAGACTTTTTTGGTGAAGTAGCCTTATTAGGTGACCAGATAAGAACAGCAACCGTAAAAGCCATCGTTCCCACAACCTTGCTACGATTAACTCGCAAAGACGTACTGGCATTAGCAGAAGAACAACACGAATTACAGCAACGACTTGAAAAAGCTTCCAAAGATAGATTTTAGATCACGTTATTCTTCAAATCTAGGTTGTCCGAGCTGAACCACTCTTGGCCAACGGTTGTGAATCTGGGCATCTTCTATTTCAGGTTCAATGGTGACAACATAAATGCGTTGTTCATTATTGTTTCTTGCAAGCAGTCCCTGAATAAATTGGCCCTTATTTAAATCATACCAATGGCTTTGGCCTTCAAAATCTTTTTCCATAAAGCTAAGCACAGGCATCTTAATAGGCTTGGGAAAATACTTATCCCAGCGACCACCATAAATTGAATCTAACCTAGCCCAACCGCCTAAGGGCAAATTACCCATTTGCTGTTGCCTTCTTCCCCATGGCATAAGAATAATGCCACCGTCTGATTTTAAGACAGGTAAAACCGCCTTTGGATTAGGAAAGTACTGTCTCAGCACTTCTCCTTTATGTTCAAAGTAGGCACCACCACACATCAGACCGTTTTCCTATGACCAAAAGGTTTCCACGCCGGTGCAATCACATTTGGCATTTCACTACGGTCTATCAACCTTGAGGGTGCTATTGTAAATTCACCATAGCGTTGATTAATTTTATCTACCGCCTCATTAAGTTCTTTTTGTTTATTATCGCTAGTTACAGCTTCGAATAAATCAATTTGCTGTTCGGTATGAGGGTTTAGTGCTGTCACCTGTACTTGCCAAACACCCTGCTCTGATTGCTGCTGCATAGCAAAACGTCGACACAAATCAAATATAGCTTTGCCATCGTCGGTGGATTGTGAAAGTTTCGCTTTTGTTTGCAACCAACCTTGTTCTGTCTTTAAACCAATATAAAAATGGCTTGCTTTAAAGTGGTGTTTTCTTAACCTAGCACCAACCTTTTCACTCATATGTTGAAAATAAGTCAAAATCGTCTTTATGTCATTTGTTTTAGGAGGCATCACCTTGCCATGGCCTATCGTCTTAGGTGGTTTTACATTTGGTTCAACTTTTTCAGGATCTTTGCCTTGTGCCATTAACCATAATCGACGACCTAAATTTCCAAAGCGTTTTGCAGGAATGCTTATGGGTATTTTTTTCATATCGCCACAGCTATAAACACCATATTGTGCTAAAAACCGAGCAGTCCCTTTATTAATGCCACTCAACTCTGTGACAGGCTGCAATGCTAGTGTCTCTTCAGCATCATTGGGGTGAATAACAGTAAGACCATCTGGTTTATGGAGCTTTGCTGCATATTTAGCCGTTGTTTTATCACCGCTCACGCCAACACTAGACGTCAGACCCGAAACCCTACTCACGGTTGCTTTAACTAACTGAGCAATTTCTAGCGGCGAACCTAACAAGCTTTGACAATGAGTCACATCAAGAAACGCTTCATCAACCGAATACACTTCTAAATCAGGCGTAATGTCTTGCAGTGCAAACATGATATTGCTAGAGATTTCAGCATATCGATCAGGACGCGATGCTGCTTGTATAAGGTCAGGACAAATCTTTCTTGCCTCTTTTAACCGCATGCCTGTTTTAACACCATAAGATCGTGCCTCATAACTTGACGTAATAATGGTCGTCCCCTGCAAACCATTAGTGACAGCAATAGGTCTATTACGCCAAAAAGGATTATCTTGCTGTTCAACTGCGGCAAAAAAACAGTTCATATCAATAAGAATAATGACCCGGTCCCACGATGATGAGTCACAGCCCATCATAGATCCTGGTTAAATTTTCGTAGATAGTAGCTGCCATAATATTTCCTCATCTCAATGAGAAAATATAGAGAAGATCAAGAAAGAGATCAAGAAAATATTGCCTAGGACTTACGTCATCCCAACAAAACCTTCCAAAACCAAACTCGTCCCCCGATCATCGAACGCAACCCCGTAGCCTTCTGGCAAGGTATATCATTGATATTGTTTATTCTTGTAGTGTTGCAGGCATTATAGAAGCTAACACCTCGTTATCTTACAGCCGATATATTTAATCACCGTTTCCAATTCAGCACTAACTGTCAGCAACGGCCTCAAACTCGACCCAAAAAGTTAAACCTTTTCCGTCTGGGTTTTGCAATACACCAATTTCTCCATTCATCAATTCAACTAATTGTTTGCAGATCGTCAAACCTATGCCCGTACCGGGTAGGGATGAATTGGCCATATCCAAGCGATTAAATGGTTCAAATAGAGCAACAAATGATTCTTTTTCCACGCCAATGCCTGTATCACTTACATTTATTCGAACCGTTCCATGATCAGTGATCGTTGATGAAAAACACACAGCACCATTTTCTGTATTGTATTTAATGCCATTAGAAGCAAAATTCAATAACACTTGTTTCAACTTTATATAATCGGCTTTTAGAGTGATGACCGCATTTTTATCAATATTATTTTCAAGGCTGACTGATGACTTTTCTGCCTCAGATTTTATCAAGTTCACAATCTCATTTATCAATGAAACAACCTCGACGTCCTCTATTTTAATATCTAGATGACCCGTCTCAATTTTCGCTAAATCAAGCACATCATTAATCAGCATCAATAGGTGCTCGCCACTGTCTTTTATATATTGAACCGACTCGACCTGATCTTGCGTTAATGTATGTTTTGCATCTAACTCGAGTAGCTGTGAAAAGCCGAGTATCGAATTCAGCGGTGTCCGTAACTCATGACTCATTGAAGAAAGAAAATTCGACTTAGCCATATTTGCCCGTTCTGCTTCATCACGTGCTTTTTTCATTTCAGACGTACGTTCTTCAACTTGTTTTTCTAAGTCTTGCTTATAATCATTAAGTGCTGTTTCCGCTTTTTTCCGCTCAAACTCTAATATTTCTTGTGCACATAAATCAGAAATCGAGCTCACAAATTCCTCATTTTCTCTCGTCCATTTTTTTACCGAGCCAATCTGAGTCGTACAAACAATACCAATCATTTCTCCTTTGATAAGGATGGGCGTATTCATCAACGATTTTATGCTCAAGGGTATTAAAAAATCTTCTGCTAAATCCTTCGTTCCCGGGTGAGCCATTGCATCTTCTGCCGATATAAAACCAGCGACACTTAATAAGCGAAAATAGTTGGGATAACTTTCAGCCTTAAGTATGAATTCTTCGTTGCTCACATTCCCATTTAAATACAGGCTTTTAGTCGTGAGCATCGTTTTTTCTTCATTAAAAAACAAAATAACTACCCGAGCGATATCAAGTTGTACCGCTGTACTTTTTGTTATTTCGTTAAAGGCCTCAAGCATTGATGGAAATGATTGTTTCCCTAAGCTTAACAACACCTTATGATTTTGTATGATTTGAGTCTGTCTTTCATTTCGCAATGATTCTTTTCGTTTTTTCTTGGTGATATCCGTATTTACCCCAACCATCAGCAATGGGGTTTTATTTTTATCCCACTCAACAACTTCACAGGTAGACTGCAACCAAAGCCACTGTTCTTCAGATGATTTAACACGATATTCCATCGTTATTGTTTTGCCAGAACTCATGCCTGCTTCAAACAACTCTTTAGTGGCAGCCATATCCTCTGGATGAATACTGCCTAGCCAAGCTTGGATTGAAAAAACGTTGTTAGTGTCACCAAAACCATCAATATTAAACTCATCACTGACAGTGATCTGACCGGTCTGAAAATTAATTTCGAACCAAGCTTGGTTCGCTGAAATTAATGCACGTTTGAGTCGATTCTCATTCTTAAAAATCTCAACGTTTTGTTGTTTAACTTTGGCATCCAATGCTTGCACTAAATTCTGTCGCCGTTTTGTAGCTACTTTGTATAGCGGATACATAAACAATAAAAATAAAGCGGCAATAATCAAGGACCTATATATTTGCTGATCAAGTTTAGCTTGTATATGAGCAATAGACAGATCAGCACCAGCCACATACAAAGTGCCATCTTCTGAATAAAGTGGAATAAACACGCTCCTGAATGTGCCCCACTGATCGGTATATTCCAAAAACGCTTTTTGTTTAGTCTTAAATACCTCTAAAACACGTGGATCAACATCATCATAATGGTCAAAGTAATCACTGAGTAACTCACCAGACTTACGTTCTTCGATCGTTGCACTTGAAGAAGTGAAATAGATTTGTTCATCACGCATAACCAAGGTGTATATATAGATAATGTCATTGCTATCTGTGTATTCGGAAAGCTTCAATCGGTTGGCATTATCTTGCTCACTCGTTAAATCATTTGACGCCATAGACTGAGAATGAAGTGTTTTAGGCAATAGCATGGGCGCTGCAAGCGCGGCACCTTCAAGTTGCTGGTCGAGTTGCTTATATAGGTTTAATTTTTCATCATTCGTATCTATATAAGTAAAAAAGGCCACCCACACTACATATAACGATAACGCAATGAGCAGTTCTTTTTTAGGTACTAATGTCAGTTCATTCAACGGTTAAACCTATTTATTTTTGAGCATATTTCCAGCTAACGCTTAATTTATTCAATCATTTGAGTAACTTACCGCCGCTAAACATACCATAGATTTTTGTTTTATTTACTATATCCAATTTATTAACTCAAATTGGATCATAATGGTGCGCCCATACAAACTCCGAATATTTCACGGTCCGCCACAGCGTCTCGTCATGAACCGAACTAAATCCCGTAGCCTTCTGGCACGGTCTGTCACTGTTGTTATTGGTTATCGTGGTATTGAAAGCCTTATAACACCCCTGTGCAGCTAAACGGGCGTCGGTTAAACTAAAAGCATGCACAAGCCAGTCCTGATCATTCAGCTACGACCAGAAGACGATACGTCTGATAGTGAATATCAGGCGATCCTTCAATATGGTGATTTGAGCGAATCACAAACCCATCGTCTGCGTATAGAAAAAACTGGCATACCCGTCGATTTATCAATCAATGATTACAGTGCCATCATCGTCGGTGGTAGCCCGTTTGATATCAGCACGCCAGCAGAACAGAAATCAGCAATCCAACATAAAGTCGAAGCCGACTTCAAACGACTGCTCGCTCAAGTGCTTGAACAAGACTTCCCCTTTCTAGGTGCCTGCTCTGGCAATGGCTTACTCGGTTCATACTTAGGCACCAACATCTCCCAACGCTATAGGGAACCGGTGAGCTGTGTCAGCTTGGAGATCACGGAACAAGGCAAACAAGATCCCTTATTACAAGGCTTCCCCGATCACATTGATGTCATGCTTGGTCACAAAGAAGCCTGTGACACGCTACCAAGTGGCGCCACATTATTGATGACCGGTGCCGCATGCCCCGTGCAAATGTTTCGAGTAGGTAGTAACGTCTATGCCACCCAATTTCACCCAGAAGGTGATAGCGAAGGGTTTATCTTGCGTATCGAAGCCTATAAGGACAACGGTTATTTTGAACCACATGAGGCCGAAAAATTAATCCAAGATCTCAGCCACACGTCCACACCTTATTCCCAACAAATCCTCAAACGTTTTGTACAGCGTTATTACCAAGGCTGAATCAAAAAACACCTTCGTTGTAAAAACTTAGCTTTTAAAGATTGACTTAACATCTCAAACAACTAAAATGATACGTTATATCATATCTATTTTACGAGAAAAAATGAAAGATCAACTTGGTTCATTATGTTCATTCCTATGCATCGTGCATTGTTCTTTAACCCCTTTGTTTTTAATTTTTGGCCTATCTATTGTCGATATCGCCTTTCTTGAAAATGAATGGATACACCGATTAATCGCCATTCCGATGGTGCTGTTAATGTTGTTGAGCATCCCTGTCTCGATAAAATCACATGGCAAATATCAACCATTTTTAATAGGCGGAATAGGCCTTTTAGTGCTGTTCTGGTCATTGTTAGCAGCTGAGGAAATAGAAGCTTATCTAACGGTAGTAGCCGGGCTATTACTTATGACTGCACACGTGTTAAACCGTAAACTGCTACTGGGACAGTTCGCCTAAACTAATTTCAGTGAAAATGACTTATTCTCAGCTGATTGTTATAGGCATTGTTACAATACATGCACATTGAGAGAGCCATTAACTTAACGATGACCAGTACCAAATCAAACAATACACTCGCAAGAGCCGCTGAAAAATGCCTTCAAGCTGGCAGCAAACTGACGGATAAGCGAGCATTGATACTAAAAGTGCTTGTTGAAGCAGGCACCCCGCTCTCAGCGTATGAAGTGGTCGATCGCTATAATGAACATAGTCAGAAATCTATGCCTCCTATGTCTGCCTATCGCATTTTAGACTTTCTAGTCTCCGCTCAACTGACACACAAGCTCACCTCTGAAAACAAATATGTTGCTTGCTCACACATTGCTTGTTCGCATGAACACGAAATCCCTCAGTTTTTAATCTGCCAGAAATGCCACCAAGTGAAAGAAATAGATATTCAACACGATATTATTGATAGTCTGCAGCGACAAGTGAACACCGCAGGCTATAAATTACTTAATTCACAATTAGAGCTGGATTGCTTGTGTGAAGACTGTGCTGTTTCGAGTGACTAAGCACATCAATAGATACAAGCCCTGAGTCAAGCATCGCCCCCCTATACCCAACAAGTCTTAAAACGCTTTGTACAACGTTAATTACAAAACCCAAAATAACGTCATTGTTTAGTTGTCTTTTTGTAAACCCTTAATTGACGATGATAAGGATAGTTGATCGTTTATAATAATCTTCTCATGAGTGACTGCAAGATCATCATAATCAAACACATTTTCCGTACTATTATTCTGTATCGCCACCCAAGCATTTCTTCCGTTTTGCTTTGCTAAATATAAAGCCATATCCGCAACTTCAATTGTCTGCATGAAGGACAACGTCTCAGGTGCCGCCAAATTAAATGGAAACTGGGTAACGCCTACTGAACAAGTGCAGTGAATACCTTCAGGCCGGTCTATATCAAATAGGTGTTCTTCCACTAATTCAAGAATACGTTTGCTGACGTGCTCTATAGATCTAACGGAGGTAAAACGCGCCACAATAAGAAACTCTTCTCCGCCCCAGCGAACAAGGTAATCAGAACGTCGAAACACGGACGCAATGAGGCTACAAAATTGTTTTAACATCAAATCACCAGCGTGATGTCCATATTCATCATTAATACCTTTAAAGTGATCAATATCTAATAAATATAAGATTAAGCCGGCACTCTCTGGCACCGCTTGTTGATCTTGTTGTTGCCAGTCCTTAATGGTTCGAATGATGATATCTGTATCAGCTTCAATATTTTGCTCTAAAAAGCGGCGATTACGCCAGCCAGTTAAAGGATCGGTGGTACTGGCTTCTTCTAAGCGTCTTTGAGCCTCGGTGAGCTGCTTATTTTTATCAGTGAGTTCATGTGTTCGTTCTGCAATACGCTGCTCAAGAGACTCATTCATGCTTTTTAACGCTTGTTGCGTATCTAAGATCGTTGCCGTCATATCGTGAAAAGTATCACTCAGCAAGGTTAACTCTGTTTCACCATAAACGGTTTTATCTAATGTCGTGCTATTGAGTGTTTGGTTTAGCTGTGTGGTTTTTATCTGGCTAGTAATTTGGGCGAGTGGCTCCTGTAACAGAGCACGCGAAAAATATAAAAAGATGAGCCACAAACACAAGGTTTTAATCACTGCACTAATAACCAGCAAAACAAAACCCAGCCCAACACGATTGAGTACCACATTATCAGGCGCTGACAGTGTTAACTGCCCAATGATCATTTGTTGATTACGGTATGGATGAGTGATTGGGTGATTAAAAGGCGATATTTGAGCACTAAAAGACGGTGACACTTCACCAGTTGAAAATACCACACTATCAGTATCGTCATACAACACGGCACCACTTATCTCGGGCAGCTTTATCAAACCACTGACAATCGATTCTAATTGCGTCTGGTTTAGGTCCCACATTGCCAGACTAATGCTGCTGTGGCTTGTTTGAGCAATGGTATGAATCGATTGACTAATATCATCGTGCGCTTTCTGATATTCAATAATCATTTGAAGCAGCGAAATAATGATTGCAATCACTAAATAGATCGAGAAAACAGCTAACAACAGCTTCATTGCAATAGAGTGTTGATTGCTGAATAAGGCGTTAATGATTTTACTGACCATGGTGAGCCTTTAATCAAAACCCGTAAGCTCACTATACCAAACTATTCCCCTGCTACGCATTACGCAGAACAATTGAAATCTATAGTCACTGGGTATATGGTTCAACTATACCGTTGAATGGATCCCAGTATGCGTTCATGCAAAGCCCTATGTGTCATTATTGCGTTTGTATTTTCAACTCAACTACAGGCTGATGAGTGCAGCTCAATTCATGTCGGCAAAAGTAGTAACTGGTTCCCCGTCGCATATGACAATACAAATACGGGAACGGGTGAAGGCATTGCTATCGATATACTAATGTTGGTTGAACAACACTTAGGCATCCCCGTTGAAATTGATCAAGAGCTACCTTGGTTACGGGTACATAAACAACTAGAGAACGGTAGCTTAGATATGATCACCGGCTTGTATTGGACCTCAAAGCGAACAGATTACTTGCAATACACCGAACCTTACTTCATTAATGAAGCCCGAGTATTTGTATTAAAAGAAAACCATTTTGAATATCAAACCATTGAAGACTTAAAAAATAAGGTTGGCGGTCTACCTACCGGAAGTAGCTACGGCGAACAGTTTGATAATTTCGCAGAAAAGTATGCCTTACCGGTAGAAAGGGTTGACGATAAAGAGCAACTATTCGGTAAGCTTTTAGCCGGGCGGAATGATTATCTTATCCTAGATTTTAATGATGGCATGGCCTTCATTAAACAATCGAAACTCGAGCAAAAAATTGTTGCCCTACCGCAGCCAGTCTCAGTCACAGACGTATTTATGGCCATATCGAAACATTCGCCTTGTATTAAACACCTTGCGTCAATTAATGAACTTCTTGCTCAAATAAAGCAAGATGGTCGTTTAGATCGCATTATCGAAAAGCATGTAAAGCCACTATAAAATCATCCTCGCCTTCAATCTAGACAACACACTCTAAAACACTTCGTGCAGCGTTATTTTAAAACTATAGGAACCACCATTGCGGTGGTCCCAATATAAACACGATTACTCCCAAACATCACAACGACTAAGCCTTCTTTTGTCTCAGTGTCGTCACCATGTCAAAACCAATCCCCCAGTTATCAGTATTCACTTCATCAATAACAACAAATGTCGCCGCCGCTGATTTATCAAGCACATCCACCATTAATTGCGTAGCGCCTTCAATTAGCTGTTGTTTTTGTGCTTTCGTCACACCTTCGTCAGTGATTTTAATATTAATGTAGGGCATATCATTCTCCTCGTTATAAGTTTTAAATTGTTGTATACATTTTGTTCACAATTAACCAGCGACCATCTTCTTTAAGCAAACCTAAATAATCGATATAGTGGCCAGCCATCAACGGCACATTGGCTTTAACCATCGCCTGATCATTAATGATCTCGATTGAAATAACATTAAAGTCATAGTTAAATCCTTGCTCCTTAGGAACAGGGCGTGAGGCTATAGCATCTAACCATTCATCTCGGGTTCTACGTAGGCCATTAGCCTTAAGCACCGTATCTAAATGAAATATAGACCTAAGTTTATCGACATCCCCTTCATACAAACCATCAAAGTACTCCTGCAATATCTCGTTGATTTGCTCAAAGTCCTGCTTATCATTCTCATATTGTGTATTCATATTGTTCTCCTAAACTATCGACCTACTCGGTAACCACCATCCACAGCCAAGATCACACCGGTGGTGAATGACGCATTGGCTAAATGAATAACAGCTTCAGTTGTTTCCTCAACCTCACCCACCCGATTTAAGGGATGAATGCCTGCATAATCATCAACATTTTCAGGTTGCAATGGTGTTCTAATCACACCCGGTGCCACCGTATTCACTCGTATCTTATGAGGTGCTAATTCTGCCGACAAACTCACGGTCAAAGCATGCACGCCACCTTTACTTGTCAACGCTGCACTAGCAGGAAAACCAGTCATCGCATGATCAATAAGCACCGTACCAATATTAATAATTGCTCCGCCCTGACCTTGTTCAACCATTTGTCTAGCCGCCGACTGAGAGGTCAAATAGGTGCCCTTTAAATTGGTATGGAAAAAATGTTCTAAATCATCTTCCGTGCTATCTAAAAATGCTTTGGGATAAAACGTGCCAGCATTATTGATTAATACATCGACCGAGTTAAACCGCTCCATCGCCGTAGCAATAAGTGCTTCGCCCGTTGCTTTATCACCAATATCACCACTCACTGTGGCTAATTGCTCAGCATGACCTAAACGTGCTGCTGCTTGAGCTAATTTGTCAGCGTCACGGCCAGTGATAACGACATTGTCGCCACGCTCTAAAAAGCCCCTGGCAATATCAAAACCCATACCGCCGTATGCACCGGTGACAATCACTGTTTTAGTTGTATTTGTAGTAGTCATAATAAAATCCTCTTCATAAATAATGGTTAAAAAATCTCTGAATCGTGTTTTTCTCGATTCGTTGGACACAGTTTATGAATTGTCATTGGAATGATAAACAGTCACAATAGAAACCTACTGTTCTCAATTTGGAAACACAATGGATACATTAAGAGCCATGCAGCTATTTGTTCGACTTGCTGATCTAGGCAGTTTTACCAAAGTCGCCGATGAAACCAATCATTCCAAATCGATGATCAGCAAAGAAATCAGTCGGCTCGAAGATAACTTAGGTGCCAGATTGCTACAGCGTTCAACACGCAAGCTACAACTCACCCAAGTCGGCGAAGGTTATTTAGAGCGCTGTCGCGATATCTTGATCAACCTCGAAGATGCCCAATCCTATGTGCAAGATCTGCAAGACAAACCTAAAGGCAAGCTTAAAATCAACGCCCCCATGGCCTTGGGCATAACCGACCTATCAGCCATGTTTGCCGACTTTATGCAGGCCTATCCGGATATAGAACTCGACATCCACCTCGGTGATGAACCGATTGATCTTATCGAACAAGGATTCGATGTAGGGTTTCGCGCCGCTAGCACCATCTTTGATTCAAACTATGTCGGCCGCCCACTCACCCGTTTTAGTTACCATGTCTGTGCTTCGCCAGACTATTTGTCAGCCCAACCACCAATAAAAACACCGGAAGACTTATCTCAGCACAATTGCTTTTTTTATAGTTATTTTCGCAACAAAAACGTCTGGCCACTCGGTGAAGGCATGACTATCAAAGGCAACCTAAAGGTCAACAACACTCTCTTTATGTTAGATGTAGTCAAAAAAGGCCTTGGCATAGGCTTTCTACCAGACTTTGTCTGCAAACAGGCCTTAGCAAGCGGTGACGTTGTTGAAGTACTCAGCAACGTCGACAAACCAAAACTAACTTTATACGTGCTCTACCCCGCTCGCCAATTCATGCCACTAAAATTGCAACACTGCATCGCCTTTATGGAAAAGTGGTTTAATGATCGTGAATAAGATCAATAAAGCTTGTTTGCAAACTTACAGGCTATAGTTTTATTGGAAACTAAAAATGACAGCTGATAACACAGAGCAAGGTTCACCCGCTGCTATAGAGCTGCAACTAGTAGACTGGGTCCACGCCAAGCCGCTTGCTGAACCAATTCGACGTACGGTGTTTATCGAAGAACAGCACGTACCCGAATCCGAAGAGTGGGATGACGAAGATGAGTCTGCTCTTCATATTATCGCAATTCGCAATGGTCAGTCCGTCGCAACAGCACGACTCACACTAGCGGCTAAGATTGGCCGAATGGCCGTATTAAAAGCACACCGCAAACACGGCATTGCTTCAATGATGATGCTAAAACTGATTAAAGAAGCACAACAACAAGGCCACCAAGAAATAAAACTTTGGTCTCAAACCTATGCTCAAGGCTTTTATAAGAAACACGGTTTTAAAACCCAAGGCGAAGTCTTTTTAGATGCAGGCATTCCACATATTGAAATGACCTTATCGATAGACTGAAACATCAACGCAGCAAGATTCGGGTCGCTTAATTCGCTTATAAATTTTATATTAACGCCATGAACACACAACAGGACATTGATTACCAACGAATTGCACACGCCATTGCGTATATCAACGAGCACTTTAAAGACCAACCCTCTTTAAACGACATCGCAGCCAGCGTTAATCTCAGCCCCTTTCATTTTCAACGTCTATTCACCAACTGGGCTGGCGTGAGTCCAAAAAAATTCATGCAATACATCAGTATTGAGCATGCCAAAAACATCTTAAAAAACAAACAAAGTACGTTAATGGATGCAGCACATGAAACAGGCCTTTCTGGCACGGGTCGTTTGCATGATCTCTTTGTCAGCATTCAAAGCATGACCCCAGGTGAATTTAAAAATGGCGGTAGCAATCTGACCATCAACTACGCATTTGCCAACAGCCCCTTTGGCAAGTTAATTGTGGCTTCCACCAGCAAAGGTGTTTGCCAACTATTATTTGCAGAGGACGAGGAAAAAGCACTGCACGACTTAACAGCAAAATTTCCTAATGCAAGCTATCACCAAAATGTAGATAAATTCCAACAAGACGCCCTCTTCATCTTTCAACAAGATTGGAGCAAACTAAATACCATCAAGCTGCATTTATCAGGAACCGCATTTCAGTTAAAGGTATGGGAAAGCCTGCTCACCATACCCACAGGCACATTAACCACTTACGGTAGCTTGGCAACAAACATTGGCAATGCAAAAGCCTCACGCGCCGTGGGCACCGCCATTGGCAACAACCCAGTGTCGTTTCTTATCCCCTGCCATCGTGTTATACAAGCCAGCGGACATCTCGGCGGTTTCAGATGGGGCACAGATCGAAAATCAGCCATGATTGGCTGGGAAGCAGCACAGACAGACAATGAATAAGGCAGATCAAATATGGATCTCTTTGAATCATTAGACAATAAGCCCAGAAACTTACTGCCCAAAGAGGGTGAGGTTCTTTACTACGGTGTGATTATGTCTACTCAAGCAGCCGATCACTATTTTGATAACCTGATGAAAACGATTCAATGGCAACATGATGAAGCCATCGTCATGGGCAAAAAAATCATCACCAAACGCAAAGTCGCTTGGTATGGCGAAAAAGCTTATTCATACACCTATTCCAATACCACCAAAACAGCTCTGCCATGGACAGCAGACCTACTCGAACTCAAAACGCTAGTCGAACAAACAACAGGTGAAACATTCAACTCCTGCCTGCTTAATTTATATCACGATGGCAGTGAAGCCATGTCATGGCACAGTGATGCCGAAAAAGACCTTAAAAAAGACGGCGCGATTGGTTCGATAAGCTTAGGCGCTCAACGTAAATTTGCCTTCAAACATCGACAAAGCAAAGAAACTATTACACAGGTTTTGGAACATGGCAGCTTGCTAGTGATGAAAGGCAAAACCCAAAGTCATTGGCTGCATCGCTTGCCACCAACAAAGACGATAGATCATCCACGGATAAACCTTACCTTTCGGACAATTGTTAGCTAAATATAGCCCTGACAAATCCGACCCCACCTACTTCAACTTCGACCACATCCTTTAATTTACTTTTATATCAGCACCTTACATTGACCGACAAAATCATATTGATTACACTGGCAGCGCACAAAATGTTTCCGTTTATGCACGAATTATAAATCTTACTTTAAGAAAGGAGTAATTCATGAAGCTACGCTGGATTTTCTTGTTGTGTCTCACCCCCCTATTTCTCACTGGTTGTTCCGCCATTGGCCAATCGGTTGATTGTGCCACCGATCTCGATTGCCTAAAGCTCTTTTTTGAAGATGCCGGCATCATAGAATGGATCATTCTTATCCTTCTTATCTTTTTTATCGCTGTTTTAGCCGTTATGGTGATTGGTGGGCTGGGTTTTGTCGCTGCCGTAAAAGCCGTTTTTGGTTTTCTTGTCGGTATTTTAGTATGGCTTAAAGATGCAATTATCTGGTTCTTTGCCGAGGCAATACCCGGACTTTGGGCTTGGCTATTGAGTACACGACTTGCTGTTTGGTTAATAGGTCTTCTAAGAGGCCTCTCTGGTTGGTTCGGTGGTTTATTAAGAACATTGTTAGGTGCCTTCCCATGGTTAGGTGAATTATGGGCA
>ENA-OSET01001877-OSET01001877.1-sediment-metagenome-genome-assembly--contig:-NODE-1877-length-21069-cov-23.474228_pt1 | contig 21069 bp, 17 predicted proteins | sample MGYA00237882_ERZ534229 | MGnify/ENA primary metagenome ERZ534229 (study PRJEB26408, sample SAMN06266212) | sediment metagenome | isolation source: Hudson Canyon methane seep mesocosm | place... | reverse complement strand
CCGCCTTCAGCGAGGTAGCAACAGTTACGTAGCTTGCTATGCGCCTGTTGCCACCCCTCTGAAGACAAACAAAAACCCTGCCCAAATATTGGGCAATTATTTCTTTCCAGCTCCCTAAGTAGATGGTTAAATTGCGAAAATCTAGTTTTATGGAGTCGCGACTAGAATAAAACTAAGGCCATAAGCGGTCGGGGGTATAAAGTCCCTCCGATTTATGGATTGTTAAAAGCGATGAATAACAATACTCTTAGTCCCCATGCTTACCGTCAATGCCATTAAGTTACAGGAAAATTTAAATATTGAACAATATGTTGTAACAAGGTTGGATAAGATTTTTTATTGCGAAACATTAAAAAACGTCATCCGACATGCTTGATTATTCAGAATGTCGGATTTTGTTATCTGCGCTGCGCTAGATAAGCTCATCCAACCTTGTAATGCATTGACTGTAAAAGTTAAGTCTTTAACAGGAATGTGTATGAATTAACTTAAGCAATTATTAGGGGCGCAGGTCTTCAGCCTGCATTACTCGGATGTATATTAAGCTAATTAAGGTTTATTTCGGAAATAATAGTGTCAGTTGAAAGCGCAGTCCCCAATCGGGTCCCCCTTTAGGTTTCTCAGCATAATAGCGTCCCCCCATGGAGAGCTGAATGGGTTGGCTACCTAACTTTAGTACTTGGCTGACCGAGAGATTCAAAGGTATAGTCCATTGGGTGTTTTCCCAGTCGTAAGTTGACTCTGTATTAAGTCCAAAAGACGTTGCCTTTTGCGTGGTGTAGGAAATAAATGGTTGCAGTAAAGTAGCACTGATATCCTGTCGAGATTGTGTCCCCGCGAACGACCAAATATGATTGGTCAATGCACCATATGTCCAGCCGCTGGCTTGTTTTAGAAGCACTGCTGTCGGTCCTGCTCCCCACTTTTCTCCGCCCAACGCATCATCAGTGGCACTGGGATAAAGTAACACTGGCCCCCCGCCTATGACCCAGCCAGCCACCTTCTCTTTTGGTGAGAGGAAAAAACTTTGCACGATGTCGCCTAGACCACTGACATCATCTCCTCCAGGAACCGGTGATTCCAGGTAGTTTACTGGCAAAATGGTACGGGTGATTAGATTCCAATTCTCACTGATATCGAAAGGAATCACTGGTTGTATGTTAACCTTATAACTCATTGCATCAGTAGAGCCGACACCGAAATCCCAGTTATTCTGGAACGGCACACTGATAAGATTTGCAACTGGATTTTGTAGTTTTTCTGCCAAGTCGGATGCACTGCTACCAGTCGCTTGGGGTGCGCTCGGCTCATTTTTATTTACGGCTTTAGTTTCCGCTTGCACTGATGGAATTATCAAAAGTGCACTGGTCAAAGCTAAGCTAGTTATAGTTTGTAGAATAAAATATTTCATGGGAATGGTAGTCAGTCGTTGTTAAAGGCTATGTACTCATTAAGTGTTGGTAGTCGCTTAAGTCATTAATTGTACGTGAATCATAGTAATGATAAATGCCCGCAATCATTGGCCCTTATGATTTACCAACAGCTAATGCAGACATAGCCTTGTTAAAAGTTTAATTCAGTTCTAAGTCCAAAGATCCATGCTGTGTGACTTTCTGGCAGTGCGAGGGAAATCGATCCTGGAGGGATAGTGCCAACGCCTGGATTATCTAGGGCTGTATCAATGATTTGAAGATCTGCAGTCACATGAAACCAGGGTGTTACTTCAGCGTTATACCAAATCTCAAATCCGTTTTCTTCGTTGATATCAAGAAATTTGAAAAGAGGTGAGTCAGTAGGTTCTATATGATAATAGCCTAAGCCAAACGAATCATTAGGCCGGATATTAAAAACACCTTCGCCTGAGATACCTGCTGCTGCAGTCCAGTCTATGGGATTGGTTTCTCTGTCAGCGATACCAAAACGGGTAAATATGCCCCAGCCTTTACCATCATCCCATTGCAGATATTGGTGAGCATTATGGTAAAAAGCCCATGACTCACTTTTTTGGGGTAGACCGTTACCTCTAATCAATTCTGGGATGGTTGAACGAGGATCATTACCGTAAGTGGTAAATTCATTATCAAAAGCATAGAGAAACCCAGCCGTTTGGGCTCCAGGGAGCTCTCCAAGTGAGTATTTGAAATTCCACTCAGTCGCAACTGTCGTGCCTTTACTGGTATCAAATGGATTATGAGTGGCTGACTCTTCAGTATCGAAAGCAAGAATGGAGCCTATAATCGAATCATTGGGTATAAATATCATCCCTCCGCCTAGTGTTACAGTGGGAGAGGTTGTTGCTTCAACCAAAGAATACAAAAAAGAACTGTTTAAGAAGTGAGCATCAGACCTTGGATTTCCAACTAGTTCATTAGTATCGCCATCTAAGGTATTCAGCAAGCCGCCAACAATGCCAAATTGAGGAGAAAGAAATTGGGTGAAGACCACTTCCGTAAGACCAATAGTTTCGTCGTTAATATTATTTGAATCATTTGGAATGAGAGCATCATTATTCACTGGAGAAAGTGCTCCTGTTGATATGCCATCAACAGCTTCTCCCACTCTGGATTCAACCCGTAGCTTAAGAAGCCCACCTGGCCAGAGTCCAGCTTTACCTGTATCGAGTTGTATCACTAAGTCTTGGGTTGATACAAACCCATCATGTTCTTTGATACCACCATCAAATAAATTTTGATAAGTCGTTACAACTCTAAAGTCTAGATGTAGCCCGTTTTCAGCAAGTTTTTTTCTTGAGCCATTCCAATCTCCTGTTAGCGTAGATCGTGTTAATAAATCACCACTGTAATCAGGAGTGGGAAGCATTGCTTCTTCTTCTGAATGAACCAAGCCAGGGGAGCAAGTTAAAAAAATAACTAAAATAGATCTGAATATTTTGTTCATTTTTGTAAATTTCATATATGTGTAAATGGACTGATTGCATTTTTTATTATTAAAACATTCGCTCAGAGATTGACCAGCCTAATTCTTTTAGTTTCTGTGTTGCTATTGGACTAGCCGTACCAGCTAAAACCAACTGTTTTTTATTAATTCCAAGTTTAGACGAGGCTTGGTGACTAAGAAATGTAGCAACTTTTGCTATATCAGCAGTCCATAGTACGTGGTCTAACGGTAAGCACAGAACTAGATTGTTTTTAGCTGTAAGGCCACCTACGAATGAACCTAACCCGATAAAACGTGATACAGGTGAATAAACACGGTTAAAGTTGCTATACATTTCTGCCTGACGCTGGCGAAAAAAAGCGACATCAGGATCATTGGTTCGAGTTGCAAATTTAATGAAGGCACTTCGGTCAGCTGTGTTTTTCATAGCATCTAAAGAATTTACAATGACGGTTTGTTCTTTAGGCGTGAATATACCGTGTTCTATAAATAAGTCAATAGTCTTGGCATTTATAGACATGCTTTGCAGTTTTTTTCGGTTCATGAGACGAAGGTCTGCAGGTGCTGTATCACGAAACACTTTATTTAATAAATTTGTAGTTCCTATGCCTGTTGTTATTGGGCCGGTAAAGGCAGAAATAGTTAATGCCATAGCCATATTACCGCTATAACCAGACCAGGTTAGGTTATCAAGTGAGTCTTGCAATAATGGATTACGAGAATAAACATCAATATTCATATCATAGGCATAATCTCGTTTGGTTTTAGCAAACCCTATGACACTTTTTAATCGATTATCTTCAGCATCACTACGAGATTGTTCAATAACATTTTCACCTACCCGTTTAAATATCTTAGCAACACCACTAACGGCATTTGTGACTGTATTCACTGGACTAGTAACTAGAGTATATGCACCTTCAATAACATCTTTGCCTTTTTCATAAATACCTCCGCCAAATTCTTTTAATTTGCTCTTTTCTTCAATTTTAGCAATGGCATTTATTTCTTGAACACGTTTATAAGCCATAGCGGTTGAAACGGCTCTTATTTTTCCATAGGCAGAGTTGATCGTGTAGAGAAAAAGATACCCATCATTAAGAACGTTTCTATCAATAGAATGATGTCGACCAAAAATCATGTTTTGAGGGAGTAAATCAGAAACCTTGTAATTTTGTGGCCCTTCAAATGGACCTTTAGGATATGGTATTGTGGTTAATTGTTTTGCTGGATTTAGATGATTATCACCTGTGTTTGTTGCTGATTTACTGGCTTTAGTTGCACAGGATGAAACTAAAAATGTCAGGCAAATTAGGGGGATGAGTTTACTGTATTGTTTTATCATATTTTTAGTCCGTTATTACAAGTGTTTGACAGCGATCATTAACGATTGCGGAGGTGTTTTTATTACCGGCCCCGTTAACTAGCATAGCAATTACGCGGTCATCAGTCTGATAGCCTATGTGGGCTTTGAGCGGATTAGCCATATCAACACCAAAGGCATTGATAATCTTGGCTACATTGATGTTAATGTTACTTACCTTAATACAAAGTCTGGAATCAAGGTAACGGTCAATAAATCCATAAGGAATGGCATAACTGAGTATATCATTAGGATCACTGAATGCGATGATAGAGGTCTCACTAAGTATTCGTAAATTGTAATTTTCACCAGTTGTATCGCAATAAGCATCTCTTTGCCCTGTTATTGTTGGTAATTCACGACCTAGCTGTAACATGGGTAATTGATTGGAGAGCATATAAATGGGGATTTTCTTTTTTTGAAACGCTTGAAGCAATGCTTCAGAACGTTCCATTTGACCTCTTATCAGTCCCTTTGTGTTTCCAAATAAAGCAGCAATACGTTGTAAACCATCAATGGTAATTCTGCTTCCTAGGCTATGAGAAATAAAAGTATAATTATCGCTGTTTAGATTATTTATAGCTTGTTCTGTTGGAATACATGCTTGGTTTGAGGTGGCTGGTAAATCATCCCATTGTGAAGAAGTCATCCAGCAAAAAGACTGTGCAAAAGAAATGAGGATGTCTTTCCGACTTTTACCCAGATAAATCATAGGGTCGGGGCCTTTATCGTTAGAAAATTTCTTTAGCATGTCGTTAACAGCGGTGCGGCGAAAAGAATGTTCCCCCGAATTATCATAGGACAGTATTGCTTTTTGAGCGGCGGTAATTTCTGACCAAGTTAATTCATAAAATATTAACTCATGACTTTTATCTTCATTGCTTAAACGATTAATTCTGAGGTTACCCAGTTTTTTAGTGTTATCGAGTGGATCGGTTAGAGAAATGTTTTTGGTCACCTTACTTATATAGTTCAGTTTCATTTCATTGGCCAATTTTTCCATTAACTGGGTTGAGTATCCTGGAATATGATTTCCTACACCATGGACCATCAGTACTTTTGCTGTACTATCAGAGTCTTTCACCTGGGGTGATATGCCTTGAAATGGTTCGCCTCTAATTTGGCAGAGCCGAGTGTCTTCAGCTTCTTCCTTTTCCAGAAAGGCTTCAACCATCCCTTTACCAATACTACTACAGCCATTAAGTAGGATTATGCTTGCTAGCAGTAAGTGTTGTGATAATTTCATAGATGTTCTCTAAGGGGAAAAGGAAACGTTTACCATTGTGATTTTATCACAATGGTAAAATATCGATTAACGGTTTCTAGAATAATCCCTCGCTGAAAATCAGGGAAACGGAGCGATATCAGCGTGATGATTTGAAATCAAGATTCGAATAGGGCGCAATGGCGCTCTGGTTTAGAGCGAAAGAGATTTCGTTGTGCGGCAAGTATATACCCACCATTGCCCGAGTTCCAGTCTGACAATCAATCTCTGTCGCTTCTACTACACTTGTAGTTGATTTAAAAACTGTCACAAAAGGGCTTTCTCCCTCGCGACGATTTCTATTCTCGGACAAGCTCCTAGCAGTTATTTGTTTTCCATAGAACTAATAAAGGTATTGGCTTCATTAATCGATTTTTCCATTGCTGCAATTAATGTGGATACATCGGATTTAATTCCACTTAATTCCTCTTTAAGTGATGAGATAGCACGGGCATTTAAATTATGTTTTAAATACAGAACCTGATCTTTAAAAACGGCCAAAACGGGCTCTAATTTACTTTCAGCACGTTCCATAGCCCGGATCAGTTGTTGATATTGACTTTTTGTTGAGCTCAGTTGACTTTGACTATTACGCCTTAATGAAGCACTACTGTATTGAGCGATTTCTTCTTCCCATTCTTCAAACAAAGCTTCAGAAACATCTTTGATATCAGCTATGCGTTTTCTGACCAGTTGCGCCTGATCAATACTATCTTCATATTCATCATTCAACTTATTGTAAGTTGCTTCCAGATTTCCGCCTTTAAAATTTGTAACAGCCGTAAATTGTGCCAAAGCAGATTTAAATTGTTCTTTAGTCTCTTCCTGGGTGTCACGTGCTTTTTCTACACGGTGGATCATTAGTTCTCTTTTTGGAATGCCCATTTTTTCTAAGCCACTGTAATACATGCTGGAACAAGCAGTCAGGGTTAAAATGAATGAGGCTAATAAGGTGCGGGTAATTAAAGTCATGATCAGTCCTAGTTGATAGATTCTGCTTATTATATTAGAAATACTTAGATTTTTATAATCAGTTATAATTTGCGGTTATTTTTCATAAGCAGATTATTCAAAGCATGTCAGAATTACTTTCAGAAATGCAGCGCCGCCGCACTTTCGCTATTGTTTCGCATCCTGATGCGGGGAAAACAACAATTACTGAAAAATTACTCCTTTTTGGTGGAGCTATTCAGTTAGCGGGTTCGGTAAAAGGTCGTAAAGCAGCGCGTCATGCAACCTCTGACTGGATGGAAATGGAAAAAGAACGGGGTATTTCGGTGACAACCTCGGTGATGCAGTTTGAACATAATAACTGTATTCTCAACCTGCTGGATACACCAGGGCATGAAGACTTTTCTGAAGATACCTATAGAACCTTAACTGCGGTTGATTCTGCATTAATGGTGATTGACGTTGCTAAAGGTGTGGAAAAGAGAACCATTAAATTAATGGAAGTCTGTCGTCTAAGAACCACGCCTATTTTAACGTTTATCAATAAGCTGGATAGGGAAGGTAAAGAACCTATTGAGTTACTGGATGAGGTTGAAACGGTTTTAGATATTAAGTGTGCACCGATGACCTGGCCGATTGGGATGGGGAAGCGCTTTAAAGGAGTCTATCATCTGTATAAAGATGAGGTTTTGCTATTTAGTGCGCAGCATGCGGGGAAAATTGTTAAAGCTGAAGTCATTAAAGGTCTGGATAATCCAAAATTAGATGAATTATTAGGTGACCAGGCTGAAGAGTTGAGAGAAGAGATTGAATTGGTTCAAGGTGCGAGTCATGAGTTTGATTTGGATGAGTATCTTTCTGGCCATTTAACCCCGGTTTTCTTTGGTTCGGCAATTAATAACTTTGGCATTATCGAATTGTTAGATGCTTTTGCAGAGTATGCTCCAGTCCCTAAGCCTAGAATGGCTGAGCAGCGTGAAGTATCGCCAGAGGAAAATAAATTTTCTGGATTTGTGTTTAAAGTTCAGGCAAATATGGATCCTTCGCATAGAGACCGAGTGGCTTTTTTACGGGTTTGTTCGGGTGTGTTTGATAAGGGTATGAAAGTTAATCATGTGCGCCTGGGTAAGAATATTCAGGTAGGTAATGCCATTACATTTCAGGCTGATTCACGTAAAAGTGTCGAAATTGCTTATCCTGGCGATATTATTGGTTTGCATAATCATGGCACCATTACCGTTGGCGACACCTTTACTCAAGGCGAAACTTTAAAGTTCGGAGGTATTCCTTTTTTCGCACCTGAATTATTTCGTCGGGTGGTATTAAAAGATCCTTTGCGCGCTAAAGCATTACAGAAAGGCTTGGTGCAGCTAACAGAGGAAGGAGCCACTCAGTTATTTAAACCACTAAAAAATAATGATTTAATTTTAGGTGCTGTGGGTGTGTTGCAGTTTGATGTAACAGCTCACCGACTTAAAAGTGAATACAACGTTGAGTGTGTCTACGATATGATCGGGATAAATACCGTACGCTGGATTAGTTCAGAAAACCCTAAAAAACTGGAAGAATTTAGAACTAAAGCTTTTGAAAATTTGGCTGAAGATGGGGGTGGTTATCTTGTTTATTTAGCGACCAGTCGTGTGAATTTACAATTAACTGAAGAACGTTGGCCCGATATTGTTTTTAGCTCTACTAGGGAGTTATAAATAGCGCTACAAGATCATTATGGTTAAGCCTGACGATATGTTTTTCCAAAGAGGCTTAAGCTGGCAACTCAGCGAATTTAGGTCTGAAGGTATAGGAAATTGATTTATAAGGGTGCATAAATACGTGAACCACATAGATGTGGTGAATGCATATATTGCAGGAGCAAATTATGTCCATGTAAACTCTTCTGCAACGTCCTGTTGCAGAAGGCTTATAAACCAACACCCAGACCCACAGAAAAATATATGCTGAGTACTTATTGACTAAGAAACAAAAATTTAGTTAGATCGAGAAGTGGAGAAAAATATAGTTATGATAATATTTTTCATACTATTTTAGGTTTTACGGAAGTCGTGACAGAGTCTTATAGTAAAGATTCAGATACTCTAAAGTATTAAGCTTGCTGGCAGTCATAAAGGTTCCTGATTAGCCATGAGCTTCCGCCATAACATATGGAAAAGAATAAACCCAACTGCCAAGCGTCATCCCCGAGGTTTGATATCGGGGATCCATTCATAGCAAATTAGATTCCTGCTAAGAGAATGCAGGAATGACGGGTAGAGACGTTGCTTTTTTAAAACAGCAGAGAGTCATGGGTAATCAATTAAAGGTTTATCCTTCTAAGCAAGAAATGTTCGTAAACAATAAGATTATTGGATTATACTTGAAGATATGTTTTTGATTAATATTCAAATTAGATGACACCTCATCAGTTAGTACAGAGCGTAGACAATCTTTTTTCAGTGCCTGAGGTTTATCTTAAGGTTAAAAAAATGGTCGATCTACCTGCAACCACGGTTAGTGATATTGCTAAAATTATTAGTCAGGAGCCAGGGCTTTCTGCTCGAATTTTAAAAATGGCTAATAGTGCCTTTTTTGGTTTTGCGACCAAAATTGAGACTGTGGACCGCGCCATAACTATTATGGGGATGGCTCATCTGCAAAATACTTTGCTGGCGGTTTCTGTATCAAAATCATTTACTGGTATCAGGAGTGAATTTGTTGATATCAAAAAATTCTGGTTTCACAGTATTTATTGTGCAGTGATCGCCCAGATGCTGGCTAGAAGATGTAAGGTTTTTGATGATGAACGCTTATTTGTCTGTGGCATACTTCATGATATTGGTCACTTGGTCATTTATTCTGCTTTACCTAACCATGCAACTGAAGTGATCTATAGAGCCCATTCTGAACAACGACCATTACATCTGGTAGAAAAAGATATATATGGTTTTGACTATGCTGAGGTTGGTGGTGCTTTACTTAAGCAATGGTTGTTACCAGAAAGTCTTTATCTTACTGTGCAGCAGCACATTTATTTTCCATTAGCAAAGAACTATCAATTAGACAGTGCCATCATTAACTTAGCTAATACAATAGTTTTAGGCAAAGAACGGCAGAAAACAGGCTTGTTTGTAAGTGACGTTGATTTACTTGCTCTGGAACTTGTCGGTATTACTGAAGAAGAGTTAGAGGAAATAAAGTTAGAGGCTGAAAAGAGTATGTTAGATATTTTAACTGCTTTGTTTGGAAAGTGAGCCACACAACTTAGGGCATAAGCTTAATTGCTTATGCCCGTGCCGCGAAAAAAAGGTGGATAAGCGTAAGATTATTCACCTTTTTTTATGTTAACTATTTAATACTTTTAACACCGCTTGCATGCTCTCATTTGCATCTCCAAATAACATCCTTGTATTTTCGTGTACGAATAATGGATTACCCACTCCCGCATAACCAGCAGCCATACTACGTTTTAATACGATAGATGTTTCACTTTTCCAGCATTCTAAGACAGGCATGCCCGCGATTGGGCTGTTAGGGTCATCAAGTGCTGATGGATTAACAATGTCGTTGGCTCCAATCACGATAGTGACATCAACATTAGCAAAATCTTCGTTGATTTCATCCATTTCATACACAATGTCGTAGGGTACTTTTGCTTCGGCCAATAATACGTTCATATGACCAGGCATTCGTCCTGCAACGGGGTGTATACCAAAACGTACGGTTTTATCTTTAGCTCTAAGCAGTTTGGTGATTTCATTTACCGTATGTTGAGCTTGTGCAACAGCCATCCCGTAACCAGGGATAATCATGATATTTTGTGCATCAGCTAGTAGTTGAGCTGTTTCCTCTATGTCTATAGGGGATACGTCACCTTCTACTGTAGCCGCTTCACCACCGGCTGAGCCAAAGCCTCCTGCAATAACGCTAAGAAACTGCCTGTTCATGGCGCGACACATAATATAGCTTAAAATAGCACCACTACTACCGACTAAAGCACCAGTAACAATGAGTAAATCATTGCTTAACATAAAACCAGTAGCGGCAGCAGCCCAACCCGAGTAGCTGTTCAACATGGACACAACCACAGGCATATCTGCACCACCTATAGCCATGACCATATGAACACCAAAAGCTAAGGCTATAAGTGTCATTATCAGTAAGGCAATCGTTCCTCCACCCGTTTCTGCACCTGTTAAAAACTCACTTCCTAACCAAATAGTAAGGATTAATAGTGTTAAATTTAACCAGTGGCGAGCGGGTAGTAGAACCGGCTTGCCGCTGATTTTTCCACATAACTTGCCAAAAGCAATGATAGAACCTGAAAAGGTAACGGCACCAATAAAAATGCCGATATAGATTTCAACTTCATGGATCGTTTTTTCTATACCGATCAAGCTATTTGTATGATCAATAAAATTGGCATAACCAACCAGTACAGCTGCCATCCCCACTAAACTGTGCATTAAGGCAACCAGTTCTGGCATTTGGGTCATTTCTACTTTTAATGCAGCTTTTGTACCGATAAAACCACCGATTGCCAGGGCTATAATTAATACTACATATGAATCAACCGAATCACTTAATATGGTGGCAATGATGGCAATTGCCATACCTGTCATGCCGTAATAATTACCTTTTCTAGCTGTTTCCTGATTGCTTAACCCACTTAGACTTAAAATAAAAAGAATGGAAGCGGTAACGTAAGCCATTATGACTAAACCTTGTGACATCATTTTTATTTTTCCTATTTTCTAAACATTTCAAGCATGCGTCTGGTAACTAAAAAGCCACCCGCAATATTAATAGAGGCAATAAGGATTGCCAAACCTGAGAGTATAGTGATTAGCAGTCCAGGGGTAGATATCTGAACCACAGCACCAATAATTATAATGCCGCTAATCGCGTTGGTAACACTCATTAGGGGGGTGTGTAATGAGGCCGAGACACTCCAGATCACTTGATAACCAATAAAACAGGCAAGTACAAAAACAGTGAAGTGAGACATAAATGATGCAGGGGCTACAGACCCGAGTGCAAACAAAGCACCACCAATAAGCAATAAAGGCAACATCTGTTTGATAGGCTCAGGGATGATAGATTTTTTTTCAGGGCTATCTATCTCAGTAGCAGGGGCTTCAGTTTGTGGGGCAGGGGCTGCTGAGACGGGAAGTGGGGGTGGCGGCCAGGTGATTTTTCCCTCTTTAATGACGGTTGTGCCACGGATCACTTCATCATCCATGTTGACATCGATGATGCCATTTTTTTCAGGGCATAACTCAGTCAGTAAGTGTTTTAAATTAGTGGCATACAGTTGGCTGGATTGTGCGGCCAATCTGCTAGGCAAATCGGTATAGCCAATTAATGAGACGCCATGTTTAACGACGACTTTGTTTTTTTCAGTGAGTGAACAGTTACCGCCTTGTTCTGCTGCCAGGTCGACAATAACACTGCCGGCCTTCATGGATTCAACCATGCCTTCAGTTATTAATTTAGGGGCTGGTTTTCCGGGAATTAGAGCGGTGGTGATGATAATGTCAACGTCCATGGCTTGTCGGGCAAACAAATCCATTTCAGCTTTGATAAACTCATCTGACATGGTTTTTGCATATCCCCCCGTACCAGAACCGTCTTCTTTAAAGTCGAGCATTAAAAATTCGGCATCCATGCTTTCTATTTGTTCTTTAACTTCTGGTCGGGTATCAAAGGCACGTACTATGGCGCCCATGCTTTTGGCTGCACCGATAGCAGCAAGGCCGGCAACACCTGCACCAATGACTAATACTTTAGCGGGGGGGACTTTACCCGCTGCTGTAATTTGACCTGTAAAAAAACGGCCGAAATGTTGAGCGGCTTCAATGACTGCTCGATAGCCAGAAATATTCGCCATGGAACTAAGGGCATCTAGCTTTTGTGATCTGGATAATCGAGGAACACTGTCAACAGCAAGCACAGTTGCATTTTTGTTGGACAGGTTTTGCATTAACTCACTGTTTTGAGCTGGCCATATAAAACTGATCAAATGACCCTTGTTGGATAATAGCTCTGTTTCATCAATAGCAAACTCAGGGTGAGTCTCTGGTGGGCGTACTTTTAATACGATGTCAGCATTGCTCCATAATGTTTTAGCATTTTTTCTTATAGTGCAGCCAGCTTCCTTGTAGGCTTCATCTGAAATATTAGATTCCAGTCCAGCTCCGCTTTCAATGTTAACTTCAAAGCCAAGTTTAATGATTTGTTCGGCTACGGCGGGTGTTGTGGCAACACGTTTTTCGCCAAGATGAATTTCCTTAGGTATGCCTATTATCATTTTTCCTCCTTATAATAGTATCGTAATTATTACTATAATTTTATGAGAAAGTGGGGCTTGTTTCAATAGCTATTTTTTTTAGTTTTTAACTAGGAGCCTGTCCGAGAATAGAGAATCTGCTACGGAAAAAGCCCTTTTGGCCATTTTTTCCGTTCATTCTCGTTAAATAGCGCAACTATTCGCCTCAAATGAACAAAAAAACTGCCTCAAAAGGGCTTTCCCTCGCGACGATTTCTATTCTCGGACAAGCTCCTAGGTATATCTTTTGTGTGGTTTGTAATAGTAGGCTACACTAATATTAACTTAGAAAGTTTGGTTGAATTAAAATGAAGATATTAGTGGTTGATGATAGTAAAGTGATTCGCTTGGTCATTGAGGAGTGTATTGTTTCCACTGGGCATGAGGTTATTCATGCTGAGACGGGTGAACTAGCTCTATCTCATCTTAAGGAAAATGCTGTTGATTTAGTGTTGATGGATGTGGAAATGCCAGGGATGAATGGTTTTGAAACCACTGCAGCCATTAGAAAACTTGATTCTGAAGACTGGTTTCCTATTATTTTTTTAACAACCAAGCAAGATGATGATTCTTTTACTAGCGGGATTAAGGCTGGAGGTGATGCTTATTTACCTAAGCCAATTAACCCTGAGCGCCTGCAAGGAACCATTACTGCGATGGAACGCATTTATAATATGCGGCAGCAATTAAAAGCAGCAGAGAAACGGCTGGAACATTTAGCCATGTATGATCAGTTAACTCAATTAGCTAATCGGCGGAATTTTGATGAAACGCTGGAGAAAGAGTTTAAGTTAGCTAAGCGTAATAAGTCTCCTTTATCGGTTATTATTTCTGATATAGATTTTTTCAAAATTTATAATGATACCTATGGCCATCAGAAAGGCGATGATTGTTTAGCCGCTGTTGCCAAGCTGATTGGTGAAACGCCTCAGCGACCAACAGATAAAGCTTGTCGTTATGGAGGTGAAGAATTTACTGTCATTCTTCCTGATACTGATTTGCAAGGCGGGCTAGAGATGTCTGAAAAAATTAGGCAGGCAGTGTTTGATGCAAATATTCAACATGAAGGCTCCAAAGCCGCTAGCTGTGTTACTTTAAGTTTAGGACTGGCTACCTATCAGGGGCAAGTTCATTCTGGAGAAGAATTGCTTAAAGCGGCTGATGATGCTTTGTATAGAGCGAAAGAAAATGGTCGGAATCGTGTTGAAAGCAGTTAATGGTTGAAATATTAGCAAAAGATTTTATAGAAACGTCTGAAGGATTAATTTTTGCAGTGGTGGAAAGTGGTTTAGAGGATGGGAAGGTACTTTGTTTTCTTCGGTATATAAAATCAGATAATCAGTGGCAAAAAGTAAATACCGAACAAGCTAATCAAATTTTAACCGATCATTACCCACACTATTTATATTTTTCAGTGGCTAAGCAAGCACATTGCCATGCTCTGACTTTAGATCAAATAGTTAAGCATCATCAGCCTAAGCTTAGACTTCAGCAGTTAATTAAAGCAGTAAAAACAGATAAGGTTGAAACTGATTGCCAGGCACTTTGTTCCTTATATCAGCAGCAAGGATTGGATCTTGAGCAGGCTGGAGTAACTGGCTCTATTCTTATTTCTGCACAAAAATCTAGCTCTGATATTGATTTGGTTTTTTATTCCAGACAGGTTTTTAATCAGGCAAGAGAAATTACTCGACAATTAATCCTGCAAGGTGATTGTGCTGAACTGAATAATCAAGATTGGTTGGAATCATACGATCGCCGATCTTGTGATTTAAGTTTTAATGAATATGTCTGGCATGAAAAGCGTAAATTTAATAAGGCCATTATTAATCAACGTAAATTCGATTTAAATTTGCTCAATAATGCTGGGCACAGTGATGAGCCAGCCGCTTATCAAAAGATTGGACCTATAGTGCTTAAAGTTGAAGTGATTGATGATTCAAAATCCTTTGATTATCCTGCAGAATTTATCATTAAACACCCACAAATTAGTAGTATTGTTTGTTATACAGCCACTTATACCGGGCAAGCTAAAGCAGGTGAGTGGGTCGATGTTTCAGGTGTTATTGAACAAAGAGGCGATAGTCAACAACGTATTGTTGTCGGATCTGACCGTGAGGCGCGTGGAGAATATATAAAAGTTATTAATGAACACGCTGCCTGATTTTTCAGCCATTATCTTCGATATGGATGGCTTGGTGCTTGATACAGAAACCACCTATAGCATTGCCTGGAAAAAAGCAGCTTTTGAAATGGGGCAGGTGTTTTCTGAGGCTTTTTGTTTATCCATGTCGGGTCTGCAGGGTCAAGATGTGGCGCGTAAGTTAATTGAGCAATGTGGGTCAGATTTTGATTTGATGCGCTTTGGCCAATTGAGTGGGCAATATTGGCGACAATACGTTAATGACAAAGGTATTGCTGTCAAAAAAGGTTTTTTAGCATTGTTGCATGTACTTAAGTCGAATAAGATCCCTTATTGTTTAGCGACTAATAGTCGTATGGTTAATGCTCTGGAATGTCTAAAACTGGCTGGTCTGGATGACGTTTTTTCTTTAATCGTTAGTAAAGACCAGGTTAATCAAGGTAAGCCTGCGGCGGATATTTTTTTATTTGCGGCTAATGCCTTAAAGGTGCCCGTGGCAGAATGTTTAGTGATTGAAGATTCAGCAACAGGTATTCAGGCAGCAATGAATGCAGTTGCTCCCTGTGTTTTTATACCCTCAGTTTTGCCCTATGATGCTGTTGCCGCTCAGCAAGCCGATATTTTGTTAAATGATTTGGATGAATTGGCAGAAATTGTTCTTAGCGCTTATATACATCCTGTATAATTCGTTGCCATTTTACCTATAATTTATATTTTAACGTGGCTGATAGAAAAATTTCCGTTATAGCGCCTGCAAGGTTGCACATGGGCTTCATAGATCTAAGTGGGTCGTTAGGACGGCATTTTGGTAGTATTGGTGTTGCCTTAAATGAAATCTCTACCCGACTTTCCGTTTCTAAAGCTTCACACCTACAGGTGAATGGACCGTCTTCAGCCAGAGCCATAAAATGCACAAAGGTTTTATCAGAAGTGCTTAATGTTTCGGATCAAATTCAGATAGATATTGAAACAGCGATACCCGAACACGTTGGCTTGGGGTCAGGTACACAAATGTCCTTGGCCATAGGTTCAGCCTTAAATAGTTATTATGATTTAGGTCTAACGATTCGCGATATTGCACAGTTGACTGATCGCGGTATGCGTTCTGGTATTGGGATTGGTGTTTTCGAGCAAGGTGGATTAGTCGTTGATGGGGGTAGGGGTGAGGAAACCATCACGCCGCCAGTGATTTCTCATATGGATATTCCTGAATCATGGCGTTTTATTTTGGTTCTCGACCAAAGAGGGCAGGGTTTGCATGGTGAGCAAGAAATTGAAGCCTTTAAAGAATTGCCCGTTTTTCCTCATCAAGAAGCCGCAAGACTCTGTTATTTGTTATTGATGCAAGGGCTGCCAGCGGTAGCAGAACAAAATATTAGCTTGTTTGGTGATGTTATTACCCAGTTGCAACACTCTGTTGGAGAACATTTTTCTTCTGTACAGGGTGGTGTTTTTACCAGTCCTGAAGTGGCAGAATCTATGGACTGGTTGCAACAACAAGGGGCTGTCGCTATAGGTCAGACGTCATGGGGTCCAACGGGGTTTTGTGCGGTGGATAATGCTCAAAAAGCCGATGATTTAGTTTCCCAAATGCAGCAAAGGTTTGCTCATTATGCTCACCTGAGCTTTGTATCGGCCAGTGCCAGAAATAGTGGTGGAGATGTATTTAACGTTTAAGGTTCTACCACTAATTGAACGGTATTTTGACTAAGATAAAAAACATACTTGTCGTAGCAAGTTCTGCGCGTATGCTGGTTCAATACGCCAAAAAAGCAGGTTTTTCTGCTTTAGCGATTGACTGTTTTGCTGATTATGACACTCAATGCATGGCGTTAGGCTATGTTAAAGTTAATAGTCTGTCACTGGTCGATATAAAAGCCGCTGTTTGTGTTTTAACTAAGCAATATGATATTAGTCATGTTGTTTATGGTAGCGGATTAGAGGATCATTTAACGACATTAGAATATCTGGAACAAAACTTTATCGTGCTAGGTAATTCTTCGGATGTTTTTTTATCAGTTCAAGATAAAGCCCATTTTTTTTTAGAATTAAAAAAACTGCATATTGTTTATCCTGAAACTGTGTTTGAACAACCCGAAAAGACTGCTGGCTGGCTACAAAAGCCATTAAAAGGCGAGGGTGGGATAGGTATAACAAGGGCGGAGATAAAGTCGACTTCAGATTATTGTTATTGGCAAAAGTTTTGTGCCGGTACACCTCTGTCAGCCTTATTTATTGCTAATGGTTCAGAGCATAAAATAATTGGTTTTCAGAAGCAGGAAGTTACTCGGTTTGATGCAGATGAATTTGTATTTTCAGCAGTGATTAGTCAGCCAGAAATGGATCGCTTGATTATCCGATATTTGGATGAAATAATTTGTAAGCTTGTCAGCGCATTTTCATTAAAAGGCATTAATTCATTAGATTTTATAGCGAATAATCAGCAATACTATGTGTTGGAAATTAACCCTAGGTTTTCAGCAAGTCTAAATCTTTATAGTTCTGGCTTTTTTTTAGCGCATATTGATAGTTGCTTAGAAGGGGGGCAATTACCCGCTTTAAAATCCCAAAACAGTTATAAGGGGTATAAGATTATTTTTTCTGAAGTTGATTTTATCATTAAGCAGCAGATTGATTGGCCTGACTGGGTGGTAGATATCCCCATAAAAGGTTCAATTATTAACACAGCTATGCCGATATGCAGTATCATTGCTGGCGGCAAAAATGAACAGCAAGTCGATGACTTGTTGCTAGAAAGACAAAGACAATTGATAAAACTTTTAACATAGGTATCCATAATGCAGTACACAGCAAGTGTAAACAAACTAACTCAGCCTTTAGTGCAGGAATTGATAGATCATGCAGATAAACTAAGACTGGGTGTGCAAACCTTGCAAAACGGCTGCACTATTATTGATGCGGGTATCAATGTGCCGGGTGGTCTGGAAGCAGGGCGTATTATTACTGAAATTTGTATGGGTGGCATGGGAACAGTTTCTATTTCACAAAGTGCTTATACGAATAATTGGCCATTATCAATTAATGTTCATGCCAGTAATCCGGTTTTGGCCTGTTTGGGTAGTCAATATGCTGGCTGGAGTTTGTCTCATGAAAAATATTATGCCTTAGGTTCGGGTCCGGCTCGTGCCATGGCTACCAAGCAAAAAGACGGTGTCACTGTTCCCGTTGAAGCGCTATATAAAGAATTGGAATATCAGGATACTGCCGAGTCAACAGCATTGGTTATTGAGAATGATAAAATACCGCCTGTTGAAATTATTGACAAAATTGCAGCGGCATGTGGAATAGCTGCTGATAAGTTAACGATTATTGTAACGCCAACCAGTAGTCTTGCGGGTGCTGTACAGGTTGTGGGTCGAGTGTTGGAAGTGGCTATGCATAAAGCCCATGAATTACATTTTCCTTTGGAAAACATTATTGATGGCAGCGGTAGTGCCCCTATATGTCCTCCACACCCTGATTTTGTAAAAGCCATGGGGCGTACAAATGATGCTATTTTATTCGCAGGTCAAGTGCATTTATTTGTTAAGGGCAGTGATGAAGCGGCTGAAAAATTAGCAAAAGAGTTACCTAGTTCAACATCAAAAGACTACGGAAAGCCGTTTGCAGAAATATTTAAAGCCTGTAACTACGATTTCTTTAAAATTGATGGCATGTTATTTAGTCCTGCTAGTGTTATTGTCACGGCTGTTGACTCTGGGAATAGCTATAGAGCTGGTAAGCTGGATAATGCTTTATTAGATCAGTCTTTTGGTTTGTAGAATTTAGAGCTGATTTTTTCACACAGAGGCACAGAGACACGAAGGAAAGACTTTAAAAGCTCATCTTTGTGTTTTTACGACATTAGTTAGGAGTAACGTTAACAAATAGGAAGTGAGGCTTTAGCCTCGCCTGATTGTGCGGGACTAAAGTCCCACTTCCTGACAAAGGTTGTCCAAGATTTTTTAAGCATATTCCTTAGCTAAAACCAAAGATGATAGTGTCAGTTAACAGTGCGAAGACGCTGATAATGATTTAAAACGCTCTTCTTAGTGTCTCTGTGGCTTTGTGTGAGTTGCTTTTCTCTAAAATTTTTTTGTTTGTGTTTTAAATATTTTATTGAGGTTGATTTTTGGGTCGAATAGCAATTTTTACTGATGATCCTGGTTGGCATGGCAAGCAATTGCGTCTTGCTTTTGCTGCTAGGGGATATTCCAGTGAGTATATCTCTTTAACTGAATGCGAAATATCTCTGGCGAGTTCAGGCCTGCCCATTTTTATTCCCGGATTTGAGGGCAGCATGCCTGATGCTGTGTTTGTTCGAGGTGTGCCGGGTGGCTCTTTGCAGGAAGTTGTGTTGTATCTAGATATACTGCATGCTTTAAAGTTTATGGGTATTCCTGTCTATAATGATGGGCATGCTATAGAAAAAAGTGTAGATAAAGGCATGACCAGCTTTTTGTTAAAAAATACTGGCTTGAAAACACCCTATACCTGGGTGCTTAAAGATAGAGCTAAAGCCTTGCAAATTGCCGAGCAAGAACTAAAAGCAGGGCATAGTATTATAAGTAAACCTATATTTGGGTCTCAGGGTGAAGGTGTTAGACGGATAGAAAAGTTGACTGATCTGTTCTGGTTAACAAGTAGTCAGGGCGTTTATTATCTACAGCGATTTGTCGATTGTGAAGGTCAGGGTTATTCGGATATTCGCGTCTTTGTTATTGCCGGTAAAGCCGTTGCAGCAATGAGGCGTCGAGGTAAATCGTGGTTAAATAATGTTGCGCGTGGCGCGAGTTGTGAACAGGTGATATTAGATTTGGAACTTGCTACGATTGCAATCGATGCGACTCAGGCCTTAGCGATGGATTATGCCGGGGTAGATGTCATTAAGGATGTGACCGGGGGCTATAGCGTTATTGAAGTTAATAGCATACCTGCCTGGAAAGGCCTGGAAACGGTTTGTGAGTTAAATGTGGCTGATTTATTGGCGGAGGATTTAATAAATCGTCACCTGTTATCTGATAGAACAATGCTAGAGCAGGTTGCTTCATGATAGATCAGCAACAATTAATGGCGCTATTTAAGGAAGCCTGTTTATGTGATGTACAAGCTTTTAAACCAGGTAATGTTAGCGTTTATAATGCCGGGCATGATATGACGGTTGATGATTTTATCTTAAGCGCTGAAGAAAGTGCCTGGGCTATCACAAATCCTGCTTATTCCTTGGGTGAAAAAATATATTATGCGGTAAAGGCTACAAGGGAAGCTGTTAATTGTAATACCAATTTGGGCATTCTTTTGCTAGCTGCGCCGGTATGTCAGGCTGCTTATCAACAGCAACAGAATCAAAGTTTAGCAGAGGCATTGGCCTTAGTATTACAGAATACTACGATTGAAGATGCAGACTGGACCTTTAAGGCGATCACCCTGGCGTCCCCTGGAGGCTTGGGGGAGTCTGAAGATCAGGATGTTAATGAGCCGGCAGCTGTTTCACTGTTACAGGCAATGGAAATTGCCAGTGAAAAGGATAGAATTGCAAAACAATACACAACAAATTACAAAGATATTTTTGATTTTGCAGTTTTAAGGTATAATGATGCCTTCGTTAAATTTGATAATCAGGCATGGGCTACAAGTGCTGTTTTTACAGGCTTGCTCAGTTATTTACCTGATAGTCACATTGAACGCAAATATGGCGATAAGTACTCGGGATGGGTACGTAAGCAGATTTCTACAGTCGACGATGCCTTGTTAAATACAAGTAATCCTGAACAGTTGTTACCTATGTTGCATGATGTGGATAGGAAGTTTAAGGATAAAGGTATTAATCCAGGCACTACGGCCGACCTAACGGTGGCGACAGTATTGATAATTTTAATGGAAGCTTTAACTGTTAGGTGTACTAGTTAATGCAGTAATGGAATGATAGAATATTTGCGACATTTTTAATGTCTTTCAACACTTTAATTTATAGGATCTAGCTCAATGGCTAAAATTAATAACTTACGCGTAGGCGAATCTTTAAACGGCGACGGAAACGAAGTTGCTCACATTGACTTAATGATGGGACCTCGTGGTTCAGCTGCAGAGTCTGCTTTCGCAAACTGCTTAACAAACAACAAAGACGGTTT
>ENA-OSET01001872-OSET01001872.1-sediment-metagenome-genome-assembly--contig:-NODE-1872-length-21139-cov-4.450337_pt1 | contig 21139 bp, 18 predicted proteins | sample MGYA00237882_ERZ534229 | MGnify/ENA primary metagenome ERZ534229 (study PRJEB26408, sample SAMN06266212) | sediment metagenome | isolation source: Hudson Canyon methane seep mesocosm | place... | reverse complement strand
TTATCGAGTAATGGATAGCCGCGTACAACGGCTTGTTTATCTTCTGCAATTAATTCTGATGATACATAAGGCTCAAGCTTTTGAAATAGTTCTTTATGTCTGCAATTTGGTGATTTTTTGCAACAAGGCTGTCCAATATAGTCATTTTTATTAACAGCCAATTGCTGTTCCCATGCTTTATTGAGTCCAACTATTGTGAGAGATGCATCAATGATTACAAAAGGTAGTTCATGCGATTCCAATAGGGATTCTAGTGAAATTGAATTTTCAAGCATAGAGCGTTGACTTCCATTATATAAAACTGTCAGGTTGACTGATGACATGACATAACTGTCAGGGCGACTGACATGGTTGTCAGTGCGCAAACAGTATTCTAGCTGAATATTGCTGTATTTCAAAGGGTTCGAGAATTGGCATCATCATTGCTATAACTGATAAAAGAAATTACTAATATGATTTCAATTGTATATTGCCACACCTGTTGTGAAGCAGGGCCGGAAAACTTCAGATCTCGTCAGTAGTGAGATAGCTGGGTTGCAATTAAACACAGACTATTCTGTTGTGACTTTGGTTTTTAAGGGAAGGTTTACAAATGAAAAAAGCTATTATAGTTTTTGTCGTGCTGGCTGTAACTGCTATCAGACCTGCTTATGCGGCAATGATTGATGATTTTAATGGTGGGGTGATGACGGTTAATGCTGATGCTTCCAATGTCTATCAACAATACCTTGCTGCATTTGGAGGGGGGCGAACTGTCAATATCACTAAAACAGGTCCGTTAGAAGCGACGGCAGAAGTAAATCAGGGAACTTATTCTCACAGTTCAGATGGGTTAACGAGCGCAAGCAGTACGATTAGTTGGATTGATGAATCAGGGGTGGATTTAACTAGTGGCAACATTAATAACGTATTCTTACTTGCTATTTTAAGTATAGATCAGGGGAAAATTGACTTAACTCTATCTATTACCGATGTGCTTGGTGCTTACGATTCTTTCTCTCTTTCAGGAGCAGGGGTTGGTGTTCAAAATATTGCATTCTCATTATTTTCGAATGTAGATTTTCTTCAAGTGAAGGAAGTTTCCTTGCTAATCGCAGGGGAGATGGCATCAGACCTGGAGATTGATTCATTAATGACTTCGAATACGGTTCCTGCACCATCAGTCTTGGTTTTATTGAGTGTGGGCTTGCTAGTATCTGGATTTAATCGTCGACGATTGTCTTTATCTTGATAAAGGCGATGATATGACATTGTTGTCATAAGGCTGTATTTATGACCAGTGGTACTTTATCAATTTGCTTAAAGCGCCCTATTTAAGAACCTTTAGTGGTTGCTATTAAGTCAGCTTTTAGATTTAGTGAAATTAAAAACATTTCTTTATTGCCACACCTATTGTGAAGTAGGGTCGGAAAGCCACAGGTCTCCATAATAGAGATGGCTGGGTCGCACTAGATACGGAATATTCCGTGATGACTATAAGTTTTAAATGAGTGGCTGAAGATGAACAAATTTACTTTAATATTCGCATTGCTTGCAGGCCTTACAACAGGGACTGTAAATGCAACATTTATCGATGATTTTACTGAAGGCTCAATGCATGTGCTTGCTGATGATGGTGATGTGTATCAGGGTGCAAGCTCTGCTTTTGGTGGAGGTAGAACAGTAAATATAACTAAAGTAGGGGCAAGAGGGGCAAAAGCTGATGTCAAGCCTGTCTATGGTTTTTATGCACATAGTACAGATGTCGGCACTCGTGCAACTAGCACGATTTCCTGGGGCAATAATCTGGGTGTTGATTTAATAGAAAATGTACATAATAATGCGTTTGCTTTAGATATTATCTACCTTGATCAAGGCGCTGCACACTTCAAAATATCAGTGACCGATAAGAAAAGTCATTCTGATAGCTATTCTTTATTAGGGGTAAGGAGTGAGGGGGTTAGAAATATTGCTTTTAATGAGTTTACAGGCATAGACTTTCAGGAAATTACTGAAATTTCATTGCAAATAGTGGCTGGAAATGGCGCTGATTTGGTTATTAATTCTCTTGCTACGGTGGAGGCTATTGTGCCGAATGGAAATAATATAAGTGCAGTTCCTGTTCCCCCTGCATTAATATTGTTTACTTCAAGCCTGATGTTACTAAGTATCAGTCGTCGTAAAGTCTAGTGCTCCATCAATTTTGCTTTGATAGGTTGGGTTGGGTTTTTTAGCGTATAAAAAAACCTAAGCCAACATTCCAGCTAAAAATGTCGGGTTAGGTTATCGCGCTTTGCCTGATAAGCTAAGCCGAGCTGCAGGTAATACTTTGATTTATAATTAAATACACCATTAAACTCATGGTGCTTTCACCACTCGTTTTCAGAGAGAAAATCTTCCAGAGGTTTTGCTTTGGCCCAGTTTTCTATTTCTAGCATAGGTTGAGGATAAAACTCAGTAACAAAATAGGACAGACCAACAAAGGTCCAGGTGAGGATCAAGACCCAGAAAAAGTACGGATGTTTGACTCTGGTGACAATGTCGAGAAACACGACCTCACCGGCGTGTACGGATGTCAGTGCCCATGCTATCCAGAAGAAACCCCATAGCCACAAAATGTTAAATACAAAAGTGATCGCCACAAAGGTCACGAGTAGGACCGATTTCCATGGATAAGCGGACAGAGACGCGAGACTGCTAGAGATAGCGAATTTTGACATTGACTGTTCTGTCCTCAAAAGCCGCTTCACTAAAGGTTGGGTCGACCCATTTGCCGACATCGCCAGAATTGCCGTAGCCCTCGACGGGTGCGCCATTTTTCATATCTAAATCATTGTTTTCGTTCTGGTCGTGGAAAGCAGAAATTGCAAACTTACCGACTGGAAAATCTGCGAGTGCGATCGATCTGGTACCGGCGGGCACGGCTATCCACGCCACCGACTTACCGTTTTTTCCGAATTCTTTAGCTTTGTCGTAAATGGCGAGCAGGACTTTACCGGAACTTCCTCGCACGCCCTGAAGGTTAATAACCAGACTTGCCGAATTATCTGGCTCGCCGGCTGTTGAATCAGCGCTGCAGGCCCCGATGAGGAAAATACAGCCGAGTACAAGACATCTATTCATGATAGGACTTCACTTTAATGAGACATGCGTGTACCATACACACATTATTTTAACGATACAAGGCTGTCTCATGAAAGAGCATGCAAAGATTGTCCAATCTCGTACTGCTATTGAAGAAGCGGGTATTGAGGTTTTGTTGCGCAACCCTGAAGCCAGCATGTCTGAAATTGCGCTGGTCGCAGGAGTTGGACGCGCAACGCTTTATCGTCACTTTGAGTCCCGCGAGATACTGGTACAAACCTTAGCCAGGAAGTGTCTCGAAGAAACAGACGAACTGGTCGAACCAATAAAGGCGCAGGGGCTTCGAGGAAGGCGGGCTATTGAAGCGTCGATTGACGTATTGATACCGATGGCAAATCGGTTTCGATTCTTAATGAGTTTAAAGGCGATCGCCGCCAACGATCCGGCTATCAATCTAATCTATAAACGTCAATTAGGGGAGTTGAGTGAACTAGTCAATCAGGCACAGAGCGATGGAGAGATAAGTTCGACGCTTTCGAATGAGTGGGTTGTCTCCATGTTCGATGCAATTCTAAACAGTGCCTGGCAGTTAATTGAACAGGGGAAGGTGGCGCCAGGTGATGCCGCTATTGCATTCAAACAGTCTTTTTTTTCGGGTTGCCAGTAGTAAACTCGCTAACGTGATTATCGTTGTTCACGGGTTTGACTACTGGGCGTTGGAGCGGGGCAGCTCTGTCAATCAGCGCTAGGCAAATAGCTGTAAAACGCCCGTACCCTCCAGGACTTTATCGACCCGGCCACGATCATTATCACTAAGCGCCGCATAGGCTTCGCGTAACCACTGTAAACATTTTGCTTGATAGGTGAACGGGTTTTGCGTCCAAGCTCGACCATCCAACTCCATTTCAAGCGTATCGGCTTTTGCCATTACGGCTTTGGCATTGCCGATAAGGTAAGGGGCGTATATCTTTCCGACCTCAGCGAGAATATTTTTCAATGTCTCTGGAGGGTTGTCGATATTGATCCAATCGCTATCATCGACAACATATCCGGACAGGTCCTCGACCACTTCCACCCAGGCATAAACACGGGGACACTCCGCCAGAATAATTGCCTGTGGCGTTGGGTCGAAAAGCGCCAGGCAGGTTAATTGCCCGTAAATAGCAAAATCGGCAGATCCGGGACGATCACCCATTAAAAAGGGCTGATCGGTTAAGTGTTTGTCCAATAAATGAATAAAGCGTTTAAAGCTATCCTCGATTACCGGCTTTGTTGTTTCGTTAGACCCAACATAAGATAAGCGATCAATCTGGCGCTCGCGAATATACGCGCCCATTTTCTGGGTTTGTTCTTCCGGCTGAGAAATACCACCCCAACGAGGGAGAATATCCCCACCTTTTTTAATATCCGCATCGTAATACCAGCGGTAGTGGAACATCGCTTTGGTTAACCATTCATCGCCATAGTCTTCGAGTAACATATCGATAAAGGCCAGTGCTGGATCGGTCGGTATAATAGAGCGACCTTCATAGTCTTTTTCAAATCGACGAATTAAAGGGCTGGAATCCGTTACAGCAATTTCATCACCATTGTCATCTTCAAAATAAAAAGTCGGTAGCAAAGGAACCTTAGCAGCAGCTCGAGGTTTTCTGTGTTTGTCTTCTCCTGGTGCGAACATTCGAGATTGACGTTCCAGTTGGTATGGAATGCGTCTAAAACGCATAACACCCAACATTTTCCTTGTGTAGGGCGAACCTGGTGCACCCATTAATTCCTGAACTTTTCTCTCTTGTGCCACTATTATTTACTCCTCTAATATTCGCTATTTTCATTTTTGGAAATACGCGTCGATAAAGTATGCGCGAGTCACAACCTTTTTTCGTTGCGGCCAAAAAAATTACTGCATAGTAATCGCAGTGTGGAACGCAGGGCGAGCAGCAACCCGTTCTACATAGGCTTTCAGATGAACCATGTCGTCAGAAACACAGCCCAGGCGATTACTCATAAAGCAGGCGTGCCCCAGCATAATATCTGCGCCGGAAAAATCACCGATTAAGTAGTCCTTGCCTTCAAGTACATCATTGACGGGTAACAGGGCTTTAGCTAACAACTTCTTCGCCTGCGCCAGTACTGTTGCATCTCGGCGATCGGGTGGTAATAACAATGTTTGAACCACTATCGTATTGACGGGCGGCATGACCATTCCCTCGCAATAATGAAACCATTGTAAATAAGCCGGAAAGGTCTTTTCGTCAACGGCGGGTTTTAATCCCCCATTTTTATGGCGTGCCAATATATATTCAACAATCGCTCCTGACTCGTAAATCATAATATCGTCATCTTCCAGCACCGGTACACGGCCTAAGGGATGGCGACTGCGGTGTTCATCGGATTTAAGATCTTTAGGATGAAAGTCCATTTTGTTAAGTTCATAGGGCAATCCTAATTCTTCCAGTAACCAAACTATACGACTGGCCCTGGAGTTTGGCGCAAAGTGTAATTTCAACATCGATAAAGCCCTCTCTAATTTCCGTTAGTACGTTATTTCGATCTGTCACAAATTCTTTTTATCTAGCGATTAAACCTTCTTTCTTTAGTCGCCAGAGCAGTACATCGAGTCGGTCTTGACCGAAGAAAGCTTCATCTTTATATGCAACCGTTGGCACGCCCCAGTGACCAGCTACCGCGTGGGCATCTTGATTCTTTTCAATCACGCTCTCCAGTCGATCAGACTCTTTAGCCAGTAACGCATCCATCTCAACAAGGTTTAATCCAGTCTTTAGCGTTGCTCTTTCTAAATGATCTCCTTCGTGCCAATTGGCCGTACCACCCCATATCGTGCTGGAGATTTCATCGGCAAACTCGATACCTTTCCCCATTTCCTCCGCAAGAATACCTAAATGAGTTAAGCGCTGGATATGAGGTTGGTTGGCGTCTGTCTGGCGCAAGCCGTTTTCATCCACGTACTGATTAACAGGGTCGGGCTGAGGCCATTTGAAGGGCAGTTCAAGAAACTCGGCAACACGGTGAACATCCTTCATAAAATAAGAGAACCATAGCGGGTCTACATGATGAAAAAACTCCGGAGTGCGAACAGCGATCGGATATACCGGTCTAAAGTTCACGCGCAGATGGTATTGCTCCTGCAATTGGCGCAAACGTTTTGTCGCAAGATATGACCAAGGACTTCTGAATGACCAAAATACGTCAATCTCTAAGGGTTCGCTCATAATTTTTCCTTTGACTTCACTTGTTGTATTTACTAAAAGCTTGGGCTTCTGATTCATCATCTATTGGGATGAGCTTTGTAAGCTAGCTAAACCTGGTAGACTTTTTTAGTCCAGCAGTTAGCCCTGCTATCGCCCGGTGAATCTTATATTTGCATGTACGGCCGACAAGGTTTTCTTTCGGTCCTGTACCAAAAACATCATCGTCGCTAACCTACAGAAATTCAACCACCTATCGAACATTAGCATTTTATGTATCGGCATACTATATGTCACGACACGGTCATGGTCAACTGGGTTGGGGTAAGAGTGGATTAGTGAACGGACTATTGATCGGATTATTGGGCGGGCTCAGGAGCGGAAAAGTATGGTCCTGCGTGACTAGTTCGAGCTGTTGAAGCGACAGCGTGGTTTATCGATGCCGGAGTAGGATGGGCTAGCCGGTAGATCCGAGAAGTGGTGCGATCGAACATCGTGGTGTCTTTTTGTGAAAGCCGCTCCGGTCTTTATTTGATAGGCGCTCAGGTCTTTGTAAAAACGCCGCCGTAAGCTTTTTCCGAGCTTTGTCTATGCCGGCGCGTTCGAGCATCGTTGACTGGGTTTACAGACCTCGAAGTGCAGGAGCTATTTACTGCGCAATGCGGTGATTAAGCTCGCGCACTCGATTTTTTATCATTTTAGAGCGGATGCAATATTACTGGCACGTCGGCTATACCGCGGATGAAATTGTTGGGCACACGGGTAACTTCGCCCACTATCTCGACTTTGCTGAAGCGTTTTTGTATCTCCTCCCAGAGGACACGTAATTGCATTTCGGCGAGACGATTTCCCATGCAGCGGTGAACGCCAAAGCCGAAGGAGAGATGTTGCCGGGCATTCTTCCGGTCGATAATAAAACGTTCCGCCTCGGGAAAAACACTTTCATCCCGGTTCCCGGACAGGTACCACATAATGACTTTGTCATCTTTCTTGATTAACTTTCCATTCAAGTCAAAATCTTTCAATGCCGTACGTCGCATATGAATAACCGGTGTTTGCCAGCGAATCATTTCGGAAACCATGTTGGGAATCAAAGCAGCATTATCCCGCAGCTTCTGATATTCCTCTGGATATTGGTTGAGTGCGATTACGCCGCCACTGATACTATTTCGGGTGGTGTCGTTACCGCCGACAATCAGTAATATGATGTTGCCTAGAAGTCCCATCGGATCTGATATCAGGTCTTTGGTGGCCTCACCGTGGGCCAACATGGAAATCAAATCAAACTTCGGCTCAGCCGCTGCTCGTTCCTGCCACAACTGAAGGAAGGTCATGGCGCATTCTTGAAGTCCGGCCTGCCGTTCTTTCATATCGATCTCGATACCGGTAACTTGCGGCACATTAGTGGTAATGTCAGACCAGTAAACCAGCTTTCGCCGATCTTCATAGGGGAAATCAAACAAGGTGGCCAGCATCCTGGCAGTCAGCTCAATAGACACTTTATCAACCCAGTTGAAGGTTTCTCCGACCGGCAAATTTTCGAGGATATCAATGACCCTTTCCCTGATGAGCGGTTCCATTTCTGCCACATTGGCGGGTGATACCGACGGTGCCACCGTATTTCGTTGTTCGTCATGGCGTGGCGGGTCCATGGCAATAAAATTCTCAATACCAGCTTCTCCTTCCAGAGGGTCGACAATGGCGACTCCACCTGCTTCAGATGAAAAAACTTCGTGGTTGGTATCTACGGCTTTGATATCTGCATGTTTGGTGATAGACCAATAGCTGCCGTTGGCACTGTCCCGACAGTAGTGGATCGGATCCTCCTTGCGAAGTCGAGCAAACCAGTCATGCCAAACATCATCGTGAAACCGGTGGGGGAGGCTGACGTCAATGTCTTCCAGGGCTTGAGTCGTTACATCGGGGGTGTGTTCGGGGTTGCTCATCGGTGGGAATCTCCAAATTAGTAAACACGTGTAACTTATCTCCAGTTGAGAAAGTAGTCAAGTGTTTACTTTGTAATGATTTCGCATTACGGTACAACTCACATTCCTAAGAAAACCAAGCAATGAATGAAGTTAGCCACGAGCTAAGCAACGAACTTAACAACGAACTTAGCAATGAACTTAACAAAGAGCTTAACAAGGACCTTGATCCTCGGATAGCGCGAACCCGACTGGCAGTGCAAATGTCTGTGGTTAAGTTGCTGTCGGCGGAACACCCTTTTAGCGCACTGACGATCTCAGAAGTTGCTGTGGACGCCGGGGTCACCCGTAAAACGCTTTATGCGCGTTTTGGCTCGCTAGAACAAGTGGTCAAGGACGTAGCCTTTAGCATGTTTGAAGAGATCGCAAAGACCATCAGCGACGACATGGTTAAGGTTCCGCTATCGGAAAGTGCCTTAACGCCGCTGGTCTTTCGCGCCTATGATCAGCACCAGGCGATTCTTACGCCATTACTTAAATACTGCCCGGCTTTTTTGTTTGTTGAGCCTTGTAGAGAGGTGATAGGTAAGCTGCTTGACCGCACCATCAGTGTCAACCAATTTCGTCCGTTGCCAGCATTTGAACGTGAGTACCTGATCGCTATTTTTTGCAGCACCTTACATGCGACCTTGATGGTGTGGATAGAACGCGAGTATAACGATTCCCCCGACCAGCTGGCGGAGCTCATAATGAAGATATTGGGCCCCGGTGTGGATACATTTCTGACAAGTTTGGAATAATCTCACCGGCGATGTCACCGTTTTTATTAAGCAAACACAGTTTTTGTTCTGCGTTTTCGAGTGAATCGGCGGTCTCATTCTAATTTTCCAGTATCAAGACCTATAAATAATATTTTGCCGGAAGTCATGCTAGGATTGAGGTAACTATGTGTTGAACCTATAGTGCTTCTTGTCCCGAGCTAATCCACGGACCGGAAGCGAGTATTCTTTGGGTTTTCATATGGGTATTTTGCAGGCATGGTGCTGGTGTCGTTCTGGTAATGGTACAAGTAACGGTGAATGATGGAAATTGTTGAATCTTCTAATGGGGCTTATGAAATTCATGACAAATACGTCATTGCCCGTTATTTTGAGGGTAGCAGTCTAGGCATTGAAGAAGCGGTTTTTGTTAACACGTTGCTGCGCGATCGATTCAGTACTGAATTTGGTTGGATTTCTGACCGTGTAAATAGCTACTCTACCGATCCAATGGTGATTAAGGAAATGGTTAAGAATGTTAGTCACTTTAAATGCGCGGCATGGGTTAGTTATGGATCTTCATTAAAAGCTAAGGCCAGCGCTTTACCAGCCTTCGTTCCAGATCCTATTAAGACAAATATTTTTGATTCCCTTCCCGAAGCAATTGAGTGGGTAGAGAGTATTGTAGAATGATGGATGCTCTAACAATTTCTTTAATGTTATCCAAAGCATAGCTTGTATACTCTCAGAGCGGCAGGCAGTGGCGCAGTAACGCTCAGAAGTAATTGCACAACTTTTGATTTGATGCTCGACTGATAAAAAATCCCGCGATGACCTAACTAATTTTCTATATCTTGGCGATTAAAGTGCCAGCGATGATAGCGTCAGTCTGCAACTTAGATGATTTGTTTGGGGCACCTGGTCCAGGAAAATAATATCGCTGCGATGTAACCGATTATTTCACCAAGCAATTATTGCTGCTTGCCATTTAGATTGGCACATATTAGGTTGGAACAAATAAGAGCCCTCTTATTTTAAGGGTGGATTGATGTTTGTCGGTGGGTAATTGTCAGTTACTCGCTTTTTATTGTAGATGGGTAGAATCGAGGGGAGTAGTATCGCGCAATACCCGTTGATTCACGCCTGGATATTTACGGCGACCATTATGCAATCCACGGTGACGGTGGCTTGCGGCGGCAGGGCTTTGATGTGATTGACACGAGTCTTAACGTCAAGTAGCGCGGGTGTCGAGCGTTTTAAGGCGTCGGCCGTCGATTCCAGAGTTTGATGCGGCGGGTGAAATTGGTTGCTCGCTACACAAATAAGTGTATAAAGGACACCCTGCTGTAAATCATTATGAGTAAACAGGTAGTAATGTGGTAATCAACAAACGACAACTTCTTCTCTTCTTGTCAGGGTTGGCTTCAACAAGGGTCGGTTGCCAATGATACGTCGGCTACTGCGTTCCTGGAACGTCTCCTTCGCGATAATTTTTTCTCTGGGCGGTTGCGCGATCGAGTCCGGCATTCAACCCCGGGCAGGGGAGGGTAATATTGTCTGCGACTCCTATCTGGTGCTCGACATGTGTGTCCGTGACTATCTTGGCGATGGCGTTGTGGACATGATCTATTTTTCCGATACTGATGAAATCTTCATGTATAGAGAGGGAATGAAAGATATCGTGGCCGCGGTCATGCCTTTTCACATATGTGCGGTGCCCTTGAGTGATGGCATGCAGGCGATTACCAATCGTATCCTCGAGCGGCAAGACCTGAGTTTGCCGAACGAAGTCCAAATCGCCCGTCAACTGCTCTCCAATTATATGGCTGCCAAGCCAGAAATAGATGCCTGTCATGCCCGCTATGCAAAAAAGAGCGATCAGGGTCTCCCGCCGGAGGAAGAGGTCTTCGGTGGCGATGAGGAATGGGGCGATGATTGGACGGATGAGCCCGAGCAAGCGCGAGGGGCGCAATAGCGCCGAGACACCGTCTTTACAGTAAATTGTTACGGTAAGTTGCTACAGTAAATTGTTCCGACAATTTCTTGCAGTAAATTATTAAAGTACTTTAATGCAACAATTTGTTCCGCTAATCACCAGTACAAACTCAGCAGTAGACGTATCAACGTCGAGAACAAGGGCTTGTTCGGTCGACCAAAGGTTAAAAAATAGTCTCGCGTGACAGTGGAGAAACAAATGGCTTGACGGTTAACCGCAGCAGCCGATTGCCATTATTCTGCTTTTTGTAGTAGATTAACCACGAAAAGGCTTTTACTCAACCTTCGTCCAAAATAGTAACTATAGTTAATATATAGCTCAAAACCATAAACCTTCTTTAGTGATTAGCCGGTTTCTTATATGACTGTGAGCGACAAAAATAGTACTGATCCTCAGCTGCTAGAAGAAATTCACCAATTGCGTGAAGAGCTAAATACACAAAGGCTGGCTGCTGAGCGCCTTCAGTTTGCCCTCGATAATCTAGAAGCACAAAATAAACTGCGTACCACTGCACTGTCTGTCAGCGAAGAGCGGTTTTCGCTGGCAATGCAAGGCGCAAATGATGGGCTGTGGGATTGGAATCTTGAAACAGATGAAGTCTATTATTCACCACGCTGGGGAAGCATGCTGGGTTATGCGGAGGGCGAACTCGAGGGAACATTAGATACCTGGGCAACATTGGTGCATTCGGAAGATAAAGAATGGGTACTCGAAAAAGTTCAAGATTATCGCGCCGGACGAGTTGATTCATTTGAAGTTGAAATGCGCATGCATCATAAGGACGGGCACGAGGTTTATGTTTTGTCTCGAGCTTTCCTGGCGCATCGTGAATCCGATAATAAACCGGTTCGCCTGGTGGGAACCCATCTTGATTTATCTGAACGAAAAAAAGCGAAATCGTTTGACGAAAGACATGCCAATATTCTTGAGATGATTGCAAAAGGACGTACTGCAGTCATTATCTATGATGCAATTGCATTGATGTACGAAGAGCGCCATCCAGGATTGCGCTGTTCATTGGTAGAATTACACGGCAATAAGCTCGTGCACGGTGGCTCGCCGAGTCTTCCGAAATCATACAGCGATGCAATAAACGGCTTGGAAAATGGACCCAATGTCGGCTCATTTGGATCGTCCACCTACACCGGAGAGCGGGTTCTTGTCGAAAATATCGAAACGGATCCTCGGTGGGAAAAGATCAAACACCTGGCTCTTCAACACGGCATGCGCTGTTGCTGGTCTGAACCTATTAAAGATTCCTCAGGCAAAATATTGGGCGCTTTCGGAATGTATTACGATCATCCGGCATTACCCAACGAGGAAGAATCTGCTGATCTTATATCCGCTGCACGGCTAGCCGGAATCATAATGGAGCGGGTATCGTCAGAAAAAGAACTTAAGCAGCACCGGCAAAAACTTGAAGAACTAGTTGTTGTACGCACCCAAGAACTTGAAGAGGCCAAGAGGGAGGCAGAAGAAGCCAATCGAGCTAAAGGTTTATTTCTCGCCAACATGTCCCATGAAATTCGTACGCCGATGAATGGTATCATTGGTATGACTTATTTGGCATTGGATACTGATCTTACTGAAACGCAGAAAAACTATGTCGGCCACGCCCACCAATCCGCGGAAAGCCTGCTGGTCGTTATTAACAATATACTCGATTTTTCTAAAATTGATGCCGGTAAGCTGGATCTTGAAGATATCAATTTTCAGTTAGACGATGTCATTAGTAACATGGTCAACGTCATTAAGCTGCAGGCGGAAGAAAGCAATGTGCAGATAATAACGACAGTTGATCAAAAAATCCCATCGTGTCTAAGGGGGGATCCTTTAAGGCTTACCCAGATACTCACCAACCTGACTAGCAACGCGGTGAAATTCAGTACACACGGAGAAACAGTATCAGTAAATATCGCGTTAAAAGAAGAAAATACTAGCGATGCTGTCCTACATTTTTCTGTTATTGATTCAGGTATTGGACTGACTCATGAACAGCAGGAAAAATTGTTTCAACCGTTCACACAAGCAGATAGCTCAACCACGCGGCAATATGGCGGCACCGGGCTAGGTTTGACGATATCCAAAAAGATCACTGAACAAATGGGCGGAGAAATTTGGGTTGAAAGTGAAGAAAATGTCGGTAGCACTTTCCATTTTACAATTCGCCTCAAAAAGAAAATGGATACCGATCAACGTCAACAAACCTCTGATCATAGAGATGAAGGAAATGCCAAAAAATCTTTCAATGTTTTACATGGTGCCAAGTTACTTCTGGTGGAAGACAACGTGGTTAACCAGGAAGTGGCCAAAGCACTGCTCAAGAAAAAAGGCGTTATCGTTGAAACTGCCAGTAATGGTAAAGAAGCATTGGATTTATTGGACTGTCAAAGTTTTGATGCAGTCTTGATGGATTGCCAAATGCCTGTCATGGACGGGTATGAGACGACCCGTCATATACGCAGGCAAAGAAAATTTGATAATTTACCTATTATCGCCATGACCGCGAATGCAATGGAAAGTGATAAAGAAAATGTACTCGCTGTAGGCATGAATGATCATCTTGCGAAACCGTTTGCCCCCGATGTTATGTATAGAACCATTGCCAAATGGTTAGAGCCAAGCAATCAAGAATAATGGACGCGTACAGCCGCTACTAAGTGAAAATATTAGCCGATTTGGAAGGTCTCGTCCCTCTTGATGGTGTTCAGCCAGTCAAGCAATGCAAAAATCGATCGAGTGATCACTAAACGGGCCTGTACAAAATACGATAGGGTGTTGACGGAAAGAAGCGCGTTTTAGATTTGCCGAATGCCAATTTTTGAGTAATAAAATATGTATCAGGAGAATTGATTCCTGGATTTTTTCGACTGAAAATTAATCTCGCTAATCAGTTTAAAAAAGTCCGTAATGGGAGGGTTAGCTGCCCTGGTATTCCCGGTTGGTAAGAGGGTAAGAGGGTAAGAGGGTCAGCCCCGACCCATTTCCGACTATATTCGCGAATTATTCTGTACTCTTTCGATAAACAAAAAATAATAAAATATTGGAATGAATTGGGGCGATAGAGGGCGTCTAAAGCTCGATTACCAGCCCGTCCCGCGCCAGCGTGAGGGGGCCTTTGTAGACTTCGTCCATACCCGCTGCGAATAAGGTCTCCGCCAGACCATTTGGCGGTATTGGTGGAATCATATGGGTAATCACAAGTCGTTGCACGCTCGCCCGCTCGGCAATGTCCGCTAAGGCCAGGGTATCAGTGTGGACAGAGGCAATCTTTTCGACAACGGAGGCATCGATGTTGAGGTCAAGGTCTTCTACGGCGCGCGCGACGGTTGACATCATGTTCCGGTTGTATGCCTCGTGGACCAACAAATCGGCATCCTTTGCGTGCCGCACAATGGCTTCTGTTGCACGAGTATCGCCGCTGAACACGACGCGCTTCCCCTTGTACTCGATCGAGTAGCCGTAGGCATAGGTCCAGCGAGGATGTTCTACTCGGAAGGCGGATATCCGCAATCCCTTTTTGGCGTACACGACGTGCGCATCGTCATCATCAATCTGCACTTCGTCGACGGCTCCCCAGAGATGAGCAGAGGCATCTTGCCCCGGCTCGTAACCGAAGGCTGGCTTACGCTCTGTTACGTCTGCCGCATAAAGCTGCCGGAAGCCATCGATGACCGCGGCGGTTCCAGGAGGGCCATAGATGTCCAGCGCCTGTCGGCGGCCAGCCACCCATCCATTTTGAATGACTTCACCGAGACCGGACATGTGATCCGAATGCAGGTGACTGAGAAATACTGCATCCAGATTGATCCAGGGTGCTTGAATGGCCTCCATGGCCCAGAGTGCTCCCTGGCCAGCGTCGAACAGCACCGTGGTCTCACCTGCGACAATCAACAGACACGGTTGATTACGATCTGCGTGAAACCTTGGCGTACCGGTGCCACAAAAATACAGCGCAAAACGCTCGGGGTTCTCATCAGGTGCAATCATGCCGGCTGAGATACTGGCCTTGACGAAGCGGTACTGCAGTTCATCTCTGGCCAAATAGGCGGCAAACAAGACGAGCACGGCCACGGTTACACCACCAATCACAACTTTGAGTCTGTTCATTTTGGATAGATTCCCGGTAAAAGGTTGGCAAGGTAACTCATCTCCTCGGTGCAGTGGCGGAGCAGGGCAAGTGCGTTGGCCTTATCAACGGCGAGTCGGCGAGTGACAGGATTGTTGGCGGCGAGCGAAAGGAAAAAACTGCGTACCGGTCCGGCATCGGGATCTGAGACGACGCCCATCCAGAACCGCGATCGCAGTTCCATTCCCGATGGCGTATTTCGCGCGACATGACACATCTCGGCGATGTTCATGCCGGTGTCCAACTCGGCAGCCCGGGCGCAAATTGCTTCTGTGTTTTCATCTGTCGGGTCATAGCCCAGAATGATTTCCGGATCGACGAACTGGATGCGCAGGCGATTCATCTCACCACCAATATACTCGTGAACCAAGTGGTGCGCGCCGACGATTTCACTGGGCCGCTTGTGTTCCCAGTCCATCCAGACGTGGTCCACCGGATGCCACATCTTGTAGTGTTCTGTGGTTTCCAGGTAATCCGTGAACCACCAACGAAACATCGCCGCGGTGACTCCTGGCATGCGTACCAGGCCAGCCACCTCGTAGGTGCCGTCCCGTAGTCGCCGTACGCCTGACTCCATGTCGCTGTATGCATCAAGGGTAAAGTCGGCCCTCGTACTGGCGCGACTCGGCCCGCTGGAAATGAATGCCGTTGCCCCGCAGAAAAACAGTAAGAACCCGATGATATAGGACGTGCGATTCATGATAATTGACTCCTTTGTTTGTGTCCGCCTACGAGAGTGCCCGTCGGAGGATGTCATTGATGGCGGTTAGTGGCACTCCGAGGTTGAGTAACAGATGTCGTCCCCAGTCCTTGCGCGCTTGCTCGCGATTACTCTGTCCACTGGTTTCCAGGATTAGGCCGACAAATCCCCACAGCATAATTGTGGGTAAGTTGCCGAGGTTTGAAGGAACCGAAAATGCGCCCTGCGAGCGACCACGCTGGATATCGTCCAGCATAAAGTTACGCTGACTGTGGTCGATGGCTTGGGCGAGCAGTCGGGGTGAGTCGAGTAGGCGTCCGGTCAGTGGGTCGTCCAGGATCCGATCGAGTACTGTAATGGCCGTACGGACCATTGCAATGGCGGCATCTTGTTCCTCGCCGCGATGCGAAAAGACGTCTTCCACATACCCCTGGTATCGATCTGTGACCGCCGCTAGAACGCAATCGCGTTTGTTGTCGAAGTGGTTGTAGAAGGTGCGCCGACCCATATCGGCCTGCGCGGCTATCGCATCGGCAGTAGTAGCCTCATAGCCTACTTCCTCGATTAGCGCTTCGCACGCTTTTAACAACTCGCGCCTGGATCTACGTCGACGTCGGTCATCAGTCCTGCTGGTATTGCGAGTCATAATTCAACCTGAATTTGAAATTCGGGGGCAATTATTACACATATGTACGTTATGGCACAAGCGTGCAATAAGTATTTGTCTTAACCCTTCAGGTCACTCTGAGCATTGGAGTGGTTTACGTAAAAAGGAAGCTAATGGAACTCTTTTTGTGTTTTTCTCACTTTTACAGATCGTGGGTACAGGTTAAAGGAAACTCGAAACTCCTTCACTGGCCGAAGATTCACGCGGCGACAAGTCCGCTTCAACAGTTGCTGCAATTGCAGTCGAATCATGGCGTAGCTATCTTTAATGGCTAAAGCTGGCAACAAAGAAGAATGAGACTCGAAGAAGTAATGGTCGCGGCTTCAGTATTGTCTGCAGTTAGATTCAAGTTAAAGAATCTATTTTGGGCAATATGCCGGTAGCTGCTACGAATACCTACCTGGCCCATTTAATGATCTGGAATTTCAAACTGACCTTGTGGTTTGGAAAGTACCTATGACAGAAGCTTACAGGAAAAATATTCTTGGAGACCGAGAGGTTTTCACACGCACCGAATTTTAGAATTATTATCGATCGGTGAGTTGAATTACTAACAAGGTATTTTTTCTTCTCTGTCAAAAGGAGCGCTACCGTTGTGTTTCTTATCGATAAAACAGTCGGTCCTGTCCCACAAAAGAGCTTAGGAAAAATAGACTCTCTTAATAGCAATGCTAGGAATCAGCCGGTTTTTATTGTCACAGCTCGCTAGCAAAAAATTATGCCCTTTAGTGCAAGGCTTTTGCTGCTACACAGATCCCCGTCACCCTCGGTGTGAGATGCCCTTACTCGGTTGAAACCCCACGCCCTCCTAAGGGCATCTCACACCGAAGATGACTACCATCGCGAACGTGTTCTGGTTGTGATGTAGCGGTCGGGTAGGTTGTAGCTGTGAGAGGACGTGGACTTACGTAAAATATAGGGGCAACCGAAAGTAGGTACAAGCTGCCCGGCAGCGGTTGCAGTGTTTATGCTGTTGGGGTGAGAGGTGGTTTGTGGCGATTAGCCACTTTCAAGCAAGCAGTAAAGGGACTTTAGTCCCCAAAGTAACCTATGGGCTTTCAGTCCATAGTCGTTGAGTCGTTGGCAACCGCTCTCGGCTGTAATGACGACCCCTCTCAGCCAGGATAGGGAGATGGCGGATTCCGAACGTTTGGGTTAGAGTACCTACAAAGAGGCCATTAGTATCACCGACGCTGAGAATATCACGATCGTCTCGACGTAGCGCTGTCGTAAATCTAATGTGATTGTTTCAACCTTTGATGTAATGTGCTTCAAAGGAAATGATGGGAATTTGATGAGCCAACACACAGCCATATTCGCTATTCAAAACCTACCTGGTTTTGGCTGGATTGACGCTTTTATTCGATGGTCACCTTTATTTCGTTTGCCCACACTGCTTTCCTTGATTTTTCTCCTTTCGGCATCGCTCTATTATGCCGGCGCAGACATCACTATGTTGCTGACCTTAATCGCTTTTATTGCGTTGTTAGGCGCGTCATTGTCGATATTTATTATTCTGGCTCAAGGCGCCCAGCAAGATCTATCGATGTTTGATGGGGTCGATTGTCAAAAAACATTAAAATCAGAATCAGTGACTAAAGAAGTTGTTATTGCACACCTTAATGGCTTTCTACTCTGTTGTGTCACCAACCTCGCGCTCTCAGGCAGTCTAATAGGATGGCTCCGCTTTATGACCCCGAGTTATCTAGCAGAATCAGGCGTAGCTGATACCCTGACTGTTGGCCTCACCAATATTTCGATGTGGTTGATGGGAGTTATTCTTGCCCACCAAGTTGCTTTCGGCAGGCGACAGTATTTAGCCTTCTGCGATTTCTCGAAACTGACTGATATTAACCTGCTGCGCATTAAGCGCTACCAAATATTTACCCTACAGCCAATGCGATACCTGCTTATCCTGGTGACCTATACCTCGCTTTGTATTTTGATGGTTGAAATCCTAGCGGATCCTATCCAGTACGAACGATTAGTAAACTTAATCCTTATTCCTATGGGTGTTTTGTTGACCATGTTCGGATACTTTTTCTTGCGACCCGTGGTGATAATTCGCGACAGAATCCAGCTCGCAAAAACAAAAGAGCTAGCGAATATTCAGTCTGCGATTAATGGTGACCGATCCAAACTTGTGCATACTCAAATTTCTCACATCGCCGAAGAGTTTTCGGCGCCGGATTTGATGAGGTATGAAGAAAAAATAGAATCCCTATGGGAATGGCCCATTCAAGGCAATCTGCAGCGTTTAGTGCTTTACGTTATGTTACCTCCCATCGCCTGGGTACTGGCAGCCCTGGTCGAACGTTTAGTCGACCAACTCATATAAGCGGGTTTCTAAACTGGTTTTTATTACAAGTCTTACTACTTTCTACTTCCCGGTGTAGACACCCGTGCGCTTCTCGAGGAAAGCACTAACACTTTCTTTATGGTCTTGGGTTTTGGCTAACGCAGCGAGACTGGCCGTCAAATATGGATCTAATTCATTGATTCGATTGTCGCGCTTTAGTCGTAATGCTTGCTTCGCTCTCTGCGTTGCAAGCGGCGGATTAGCGGCAATTCGATTTGACAGTTCTATGGCAGTTTTCAAGAGCTCATTATGTTTTGTTACTTGTGAGACTAAACCCATCTGTTTTGCTTCATCAGCGCCAACCATGTCGCCCGTCAATAATAGCTGAGCCGCAGCAGCGGAGCCTACTATGTTCGGTAACAAGTCGTAGCTGATGTGTGTTGCGATGATACCGCGGCGGATAAACATTTCGCTGAACTTTGCCTTCTCTGACGCTAGCCGAATATCACCGAGCAAGGTTAACTCCATACCAAAACCGATGGCGGCACCGTTTACGGCAACCACAATGGGACATCGAGAATCCCTCATGGCAATGGCGATCGGTGGGCTAGTCGTTGCTGCAGACTCCGGGGATTCCCTGGGTTTATCCAGCGCGTCTTCCAGGCCATTTCCGGTCGCCATGATTTCAACGATGTCATCGCCACTACAAAAGCTAGGCCCGGCGCCGGTAAAAACAATACAGCGAACGGTAGAATCAGCATTCGCCTTCTTAAAAGCCGCTGTTGCTGCGTCGTAGAGTGCCCAGTTTAAGGCATTATGCCGCGCTGGACGATTGAGCGTAATGACCACCACATGTTCTTGTTGTTCGTATAAAACTAGATCACTCATCAACTTCTCCGTTTTTTTAATTTGGGATAGTATGGACTTGTTAGGAGAATATCGCTAATCAATGACCCAGGTTTGTCACTGGCGGATTCGAGTGCGGACGACTGAAATACTTAATAAGCAACTCCCTATAAAGCGGCACAGCGGGGATAGGAAATTGGTGTTGGTCGTCGTGTTGGTTTATGGGGTATTGTAAGTTGGGAGGCTAATGCCAAGGCAGGTCTCAATCAAATGGAGAGAAAAAGAGCTTGAAACGGGCTCTGATACGTTGTTTCCATGAGGTCTATTATACACACAAAAAAGTGCTAAAAACAGACTGCCAAAATCACTATTTTCGATCTAAAATGCGCTCCCAACTGATGACGGGGGTGGTTATGGCTCAGGTCCAAAGATTCCAATCCAGCAAGCATATCCTCAAAACGCTCACTGATAATCCCGACCTTCCTGCTTTCATACCTACCGTACCTACTGCAGGTATGTTGAGTTTGATTGACCGGATTGGTGTAGAAGATTCAGCGATGCTAATTGAGTTCACAACGCCAGTTCAACTCGCAGAAATTCTAGATGAAATAACCTGGACGAATCCGATACCAGGTGCTCCGGAAAAATTTGATTCAGTCGAGTTTTTTCGATGGCTGGAGGTCATTTTAGAGCTTGGCGAAGATTTTGTGGTCGAACGTCTTCGGGCTTTGGATGAGGACTTTCTCGTCCACATTCTGTCCCACTATATTCAGGCCAGCGACTTGAATACAGAAATCAACGATATGGAATATTTTAAAGATAATGCGATCCCTGGTCCGAGTAGTGCCGAATGTACGGAGCTTGTCGGTCGATTCCAAATCAGCCCCATTCATGATGATGAGTGGTATGTACTGCAGCCAGTATTGTGGGCATTGCAAGAGCAGCAGCCAAACCTGTTGCAAGCAGTTCTCAGCCGTTGTGTTGCTACAGAATCTGCGATGTACGGCATATCTAACACCGCCGTCGCATTGGATACTGCGCACCGGCAAAGACTAAAGAAGCAGCAGAAAGGATTTGTTGCGCCAGAAGACGCAATGCGATTTCTTGACTCAGCTAGAGATTGGAGTCTTCAATTACTACTGCAAGAAGATGACTATGATCTTGACGCACAGGCGCATTTTAATCGAGCAATGTCGAACAAAACTAGTCAGCCAGAGGACCTCGATCACATTCTCGACGTCCACGAATTAGTGGACACGAATAACTTAACGCTACTGGCAGCAGTGGTTTGTCGGGTCGAGCTAGAAAAGTCCCATGACGCTGTGCAATTACTAACGGGACCGAAGGATGAATTGAGCGCACTGCAGAAGCGTTTGCAAACACTGTCGGTGGAAGACCCGACGGCGATGATTCAGAGAAAAGCGGAGGTTAGTTACTTAGCTAATATTCTCATGGCCGCCTGTCTCATCGATGGCGAAAAATTTAACGATGAACAGGCAATTAATGCCGTTTACGCCACTTGCAGCGTTGGGCTTGAGTACCATTCCTCT
>ENA-OSET01001871-OSET01001871.1-sediment-metagenome-genome-assembly--contig:-NODE-1871-length-21139-cov-4.808755_pt1 | contig 21139 bp, 31 predicted proteins | sample MGYA00237882_ERZ534229 | MGnify/ENA primary metagenome ERZ534229 (study PRJEB26408, sample SAMN06266212) | sediment metagenome | isolation source: Hudson Canyon methane seep mesocosm | place... | reverse complement strand
ATGGCGTCAAAGAGGTACGGGCCGAGCTCGTGCGGGAACGATTCGTTCTCCGATCTGGCGTGCTGGTGGTGTGACGTTCGCAGCAAGTCCGCAGGATCATTCCCAGAAAGTAAACAAAAAAATGTACCGTGTTGGTATGCGCTCAATTTTTTCTGAGTTAGCTCGCCAGGATCGTCTCGTTGTCGTCGATGATTTAGCGATCAAAGAGCCAAAGACAAAGCTATTGTTAAAGGCGCTTGACGGTTTGGGTTTACAGGGTGCTTTATTAGTTACAGAAGAAGTGACTGAGAATCTGTATTTGGCTGCTCGTAATCTTCACAAGGTGAATGTTGTCGATGCTGCTGGTGTTGATCCGGTTAGTTTGGTCGGTTCGGACAAGGTTGTTATTACGGTTCCTGCGCTGAAGAAAATTGAGGAGTTGCTAGGATGAATACAGAAAGACTGTATAAGGTTCTACAGGGCCCACATGTTTCAGAAAAAGCGACCATGGTTGATGATCAGGTAGTCTTTCGAGTGGCTGGCGATGCAACCAAGCTGGAAGTGAAGAAGGCCGTAGAAAAAATATTTAGTGTCAATGTTGAAAACGTTCAAACTGTGAATGTTAAAGGTAAGGTAAAGCGAAACCGATATGGTTTGTCTAAAAAGCCGAGCTGGAAAAAGGCAATTGTACGCTTAGCGCAAGGTCAAGAAATTGACTTTTCGGTAGTGGATTAATCGGGAGTTATAGTCAGATGGCAATTGTAAAAACAAAACCGACATCTCCTGGTCGTCGTCATGTGGTCAAAATCGTCCACAATGACCTGCATAAAGGCGCCCCTTACGCTCCTTTGTTAGAGAAGAAGAGCAAGAGTGGCGGTCGTAATAGTAACGGTCGTATCACTACTCGGCATATCGGTGGTGGACACAAGCAGCATTATCGCTTGATAGACTTTAAGAGAAACAAAGACGGTATTCCTGCGACAGTCGAGCGTCTCGAGTACGATCCAAATCGTAGTGCAAACATTGCTTTAGTGTTGTATGCAGATGGTGAACGTCGATATATCATAGCGCCTAAAAGTGTGGCTGCTGGTTCCGAGTTGATCTCGGGTGATGCTGCGCCTATAAAACCCGGGAATACATTGCCTTTACGGAACGTGCCCGTTGGTAGTGTAGTGCACTGTATCGAAATGAAGCCTGGCAAGGGTGCTCAAATTGCCCGCAGTGCCGGCACCTCCGCTCAAGTCGTTGCTCGTGAAGGGCAGTATGTGACTGTACGTTTACGAAGCGGTGAGATGCGAAAAATATTGTCCGAATGTCGAGCGACATTGGGTGAAGTATCTAACAGTGAGCATAGCTTACGTAAATTAGGTAAGGCGGGCGCTTCTCGCTGGCGTGGAGTTCGACCCACCGTACGTGGTGTGGCAATGAACCCAGTTGATCATCCGCATGGTGGTGGTGAAGGTCGTACTTCTGGTGGTCGTCATCCCGTTTCTCCATGGGGTACGCCGACTAAAGGTTATAAGACTCGCAAGAACAAGCGTACTGATAAGTTGATCGTTCGTAAGCGCACAGCTCGTAAGTAGAGTTTAGGCAAGGTATTTTGCGCTAACTAGAGCGCTCAATGTTGCGGATAATTTGACGTAAGAAACATTTAAAGAGGAAGGTGCTGTGCCACGTTCACTAAAAAAAGGTCCATTTATTGACCTTCATCTAATGAAGAAGGTCGAGGCTGCAATTGAGAGTAATGATAAGCGTCCTATTAAGACGTGGTCTCGTCGCTCGATGGTTTCTCCAGACATGGTGACACTGACTATCGCTGTGCATAACGGTCGCCAGCACGTCCCTGTTTTCGTTACAGAGGATATGGTCGGTCACAAGCTGGGTGAATTTGCGGCAACTCGTACTTATCGCGGTCATGTTGCGGACAAAAAAGCCAGGTAATATAGGTTTTGGTAGTGGAGTTTCGCTCTAAAATTGTAACAGGGTAAAGATAATGGAAGTTTCAGCAAGATTAACCGGTGCGCAAATGTCAGCACAGAAAGCCCGACTGGTCGTTGATCAGATTCGTGGTAAGGGTGTCGAGGAAGCGCTAAATATATTGGCTTTTAGTACCAAAAAAGCTGCACATATAGTTGGTAAAGTTTTGAACTCTGCGATTGCTAATGCAGAGCATAACGAAGGCGTTGATGTCGATGAGTTGATCGTATCTACCGTCTTCGTTGATGAAGGGCGCACTTTAAAGCGTCTTCGTCCTCGGGCTAAGGGTCGTGCAGATCGCATTCTTAAGCGCTCTTGTCATATAACAGTTAAAGTAAGCGATAGCGAAAGCTAAGTAGGAGACGACCAGATGGGTCAGAAAGTACATCCCACAGGCATACGTTTAGGCATAGTAAAAGACCATACTTCAGTTTGGTATGCCGAAGGTGCTGAATACGCAAAGAACTTGGTAAACGACTTAGAAGTTCGTGAATACCTAACCAAGAAACTGTCGCATGCGTCTGTAAGTCGTATCGTCATAGAGCGTCCAGCTAAGACGGCTCGCGTGACTATACACACTGCGCGCCCCGGAATCATCATTGGTAAAAAAGGTGAGGACGTCGACAAGCTGCGTAAAGAATTGTCAGTAAAAATGGGTGTACCGGTACACATCAATATCGAGGAAATTCGCAAGCCTGATCTCGATGCAAAATTGGTCGCACAAAATGTTGCGGGTCAATTAGAACGTCGTGTTATGTTTCGTCGCGCGATGAAGCGTGTCGTGCAAAATGCAATGCGCCAGGGTGCTCTTGGTATTAAAGTGCAGGTGAGTGGTCGTGTCGGTGGGGCGGAAATTGCTCGTACTGAAGGCTACCACGAAGGTAAAGTGCCTCTTCATACTTTGCGGGCTGACATTGACTATGCGGCGTACGAGGCAGCGACAACTTACGGCATTATCGGCGTAAAAATCTGGATCTTCAAAGGCGAAGTGATCAGTGGCGTTGAAGAAGTCGAAGTAAAAACCAAAAAAGGCGCTAGAAGTTAGTTTCAGTTTTGAAGAATGAAACGAACTTACGCTAACAGTCTTAGACAAGAATTTAAAAGGTAAGGGTTAAGCAAATGCTACAGCCTAAACGAACAAAATTTCGTAAAATGATGAAGGGTCGCAATCGCGGCTTGGCTCATCGCGGTAGTAAGGTCAGTTTTGGTGAGTTCGGTTTAAAGGCTACTGGTCGTGGTCGAATTACTGCTCGTCAAATCGAGGCTGCGCGTCGCGCGATGACTCGGCAAATAAAACGTGGTGGAAAGATTTGGATTCGCGTTTTTCCAGATAAGCCAATTACCCAGAAGCCTTTGGAAGTGCGTCAAGGTAAAGGTAAAGGTAATGTCGAATATTGGGTGGCCCAGATTCAACCTGGGAAGATTCTTTATGAAGTGCAAGGTGTAAGTGAAGAGTTGGCGCGCGAGGCTTTCGCACTAGCTCAGGCCAAATTACCCGTTGCAACCACTTTTGTTAAAAGGTCGGTAATGTAATGAATGCGATTGAAATGCGTGAAAAGTCAGTAGAAGAGCTAAATGCTGAGCTGCTGAAGGTGCTGGAAGACCAGTTCAAGCTGAATATGCAGCACTCGACTGGGCAGTTGGGTCAGAGTCATTTGCTGAAGCTAGCCCGGAAAGACATTGCACGGATTAAAACTGTGCTTTCAGAAAAGGCAGGTAAATAAGATGTCAACAACAGACAGCGGTGCTCGCACAGCAACTGGTAAAGTTGTTAGCGACAAGATGGATAAAACCATCACGGTTTTGGTCGAGCGCAGGGTAAAGCACCCGATTTATGGAAAGTACATAACTCGCTCTTCAAAGCTACATGCTCACGACGAGAATAACGATTGCAAAATGGGTGATGTTGTAACCATTTGTGAGACGCGTCCTTATTCCAAGTCAAAAACCTGGAAGCTGGAGCAGATAGTAGAAAGCGTAGCTCAGGTTTAAAGGTAAGTTTTAGGCGGCTATAAGCCCAAAGTGTTCTATTTATATAGATGCGCTATTCGCGAATAATGCGTTCGGAGTAAGAGATGATTCAAACAGAATCGTATTTAGATGTTGCAGATAACAGTGGCGCTCGCCGGGTTATGTGTATAAAAGTGTTAGGCGGTTCACATCGTCGTTATGCTCGGGTTGGGGACTTAATCAAAGTCACCGTCAAGGAAGCAATTCCTCGTGGCAAGGTGAAAAAAGGTCAAGTTGTAACGGCGGTTGTTGTCCGTACCAAAAAGGGTGTACGTAGACCTGACGGCTCGCTTATCAAGTTTGACGATAACGCTGCGGTTATTTTGAATGCTCAGAACGCGCCGATCGGGACACGTATCTTTGGGCCTGTTACCCGCGAGCTTCGTGGCGAAAAGTTTATGAAAATTATCTCTCTTGCCCCGGAAGTTTTATAGAACCTGGTATAGAGCGAAGACCGAGAGAGTTGAGGATCAGACATGCGTAAGATTAAGCGAGAAGACGAGGTTATCGTCTTAACAGGAAAAGACAAGGGCAAGAAAGGTACGATTCAGCGTCTAGTTGACGAAGATCGTGTTGTTGTTTCTGGGATCAATATGATTAAGAAGCATCAGAAGCCAAACCCTCAGGCGAATGTTCCTGGTGGAATTGTAGAGAAAGAAGCCCCGATGCAGTTGTCCAATGTTGCATTGGTAAATCCGGCCACTAATAAAGCGGACCGCGTAGGCATTAAAGTTGAAGATGGCAAGAAGGTTCGTGTGTTTAAGTCAAGCGGCGAGAAAGTCGACGTTTAGAGTTAATCGCAGGTCGATGCCTCGTGGTAGATAGCTAATAAAGTTGTTCGTTGAGAAAAGAGAGCTGGAACAGTAATGGCGAATTTAAAAGATATATATAATACCGAGATTCGAGCAAAGCTAAAAGAAGAGCTAAAGCTTGATAACGTGATGGAAGTTCCTCGTATCACCAAAATAACTCTTAACATGGGTGTCGGTGAAGCTCTGGGTGACAAAAAAGTACTCGAGCATGCGGTCAGCCATATGGAACTTATTGCAGGTCAAAAACCTGTTGTCACTAAGGCTCGTAAGTCTATCGCTGCTTTTAAGGTGCGCGAAGATTGGCCAATTGGTTGTAAGGTTACCCTGCGCAGCGAACGGATGTATGAGTTCCTGGAGCGTTTGGTTAGCATTGCGATACCTCGTATTAGGGATTTTCGTGGCATTAGCCCGAAGTCATTTGATGGACGCGGAAACTTTGCAATGGGCGTAACCGAGCAAATCATCTTCCCGGAAATCGATTACGATAAAGTGGATAAGTTACGGGGTATGGATATTGCCATTACCACGACAGCCAAAAGTAATGAAGAAGGTTTGGCCTTACTTAAAGCATTTAACTTTCCCTTTAAGAGTTAAGTTATTGCTGATCTCGGATCAGCTCTGTAAGACAGATCGACAGTAGAACGAATTTTTATAGCTTACTAGTTGAATACTTAACTAGTAAAAACGTTAAAGCAAAGGTGGAGCCGGTATGGCAAAGCAGTCAATGATCGCACGTGAAAAGAAACGTACTGCAACAGTTAAAAAGTACGCGACAAAACGGGCTGATCTAAAAGCGGTTATTCAAGACCCGAATGCAAGCGATGACGATAAGTGGGCTGCGCAGATAAAACTGCAAAAGCTTCCTCGCGATGCGAATCCAGTTCGTCAACAGCGTCGCTGTCAGCTTACTGGTCGTCCTCACGGAGTTTATCGTAAGTTCGGTCTATGTCGTAATAAGTTGCGTGAAGCAGCTATGCGTGGTGACGTGCCTGGTCTTGTTAAGGCTAGTTGGTAATTTTTGAGTCTAATCTGCTTACAATCGTATAGAGCAGAGACTTTAGGAGCAAATATATGAGCATGCAAGATCCCATAGCGGATATGCTAACCCGGATTCGCAACGCACAAATGGCCGGAAAATTTGAAGTGGCGATGCCTGCATCGAAGCTGAAATCAGCGTTAAGCGACGTATTGCAAGCTGAAGGCTTTGTCGCTGGTTCTCGCGTTGAGGACAATAGCGGTAAACCAAATTTGGTTGTCGAGCTTAAGTACTATGAAGGTAAGCCGGTTATTGTTGAAATTGATCGCGTGAGCCGCCCAGGTCTACGAGCTTATTCAGGCAAAGACGACTTGCCTAAAGTTCGCGGCGGTTTAGGTGTCGCCATCGTGTCCACCTCTCGAGGTGTGATGACTGATCGTGCAGCCCGTGCTGCTGGTATCGGTGGCGAAGTTTTGTGTACTGTCTTTTAATTAGGCCTGCCTTTTAATTTAGAGTCGTGAGTTTAAGACTATGTCTAGAATAGCAAAAAACCCAGTAGCGATCCCAGCTGGCGTCGAGGTCAAAATTGATGGTCAGAATGTGACTGTTAAAGGTGGCAAGGGCGAATTATCTTGGGGCGTGAACAAGCTGGTTGAAGTTAAGCAAGAGGGTGATGTGTTGTCATTCTCTGCGAGTGATGGCGTGAAGAACGGCTGGGCATTAGCTGGTACTACACGTTCATTGGTCCAAAATATGGTGACCGGCGTTACTGCAGGCTTTGAAAAGAAGTTGCAGCTAACAGGCGTTGGTTATCGTGCGAAAGTCGAAGGCAATGTTCTAAATCTCACTTTGGGTTTTTCTCATCCTGTAGATTACACATTGCCAGAAGGCATTAGTGCTGAAACACCGTCTCAAACTGAGATTGTGGTTAAAGGTATGGACAAGCAAAAAATTGGTCAGGTTGCCGCGGAAATTCGGGCATTCAGACCACCAGAGCCGTACAAAGGCAAAGGTGTTCGCTACGCTGATGAACATGTTCGTCGTAAAGTGGCTAAGAAGAAGTAAGTAGGGTAAAACGTATGAGTGATAAGAAGATTTCAAGATTGCGTCGTGCTCGCCGTGCTCGCTCTAAAATGAGTGAGTTAGGTGTAAACCGGTTGAGTATACACCGTACTTCGCAGCACATTTACGCGCAGGTAATCGGCCCTGAAGGCGATAAAGTTTTGGCTAGCGCATCAACGCTGGATAAAGACTTGCGTTCCGATAAGACTGGTAACGCGGAAGCAGCTGCAAATGTTGGTAAATTGATCGCTGAAAGAGCAAAGGCAGCTGGAGTTTCAGATGTTGCTTTTGATCGCAGTGGGTTCAAATACCACGGCCGAGTAAAGGCGTTAGCAGAAGCGGCCCGTGAAGGCGGCCTTCAATTCTAAAGATTTAAAGTCAAGGTTTTGAACAATGGCGTTAAGAGATTCTAAAGACAACGATAACTCAGAAGGCTTGCAAGAGAAGCTGGTACAAGTTAATCGAGTCGCGAAAGTTGTAAAGGGTGGACGTATTTTTGGTTTTACTGCATTGACTGTAGTCGGTGATGGTAATGGCAAAGTTGGGTTCGGTCGTGGTAAGGCGCGTGAAGTGCCAATTGCAATTCAAAAAGCAATGGAAGCCGCGCGTCGTAACATGATTGATGTGGATTTGAATGGTGATACCATTCAATATGCCATTAAGGCAAATCATGGTGCGTCAAAAATATACATGCAGCCTGCGTCAGAGGGTACTGGTGTAATTGCAGGTGGCGCAATGCGTGCTGTTCTGGAATTAGCTGGTGTGCAAAATGTATTGGCTAAGTGCTATGGTTCTACTAATCCTGTCAATGTAGTTCGCGCTACGTTTAAGGGCTTGGAAAGAATGGCTTCACCTCAAAGTGTTGCTAACCGTCGCGGTAAAACAGTTGAAGAAATTTTAAATTAGGCTATTTACCACGAGCCGCTGCGAGTGCGTCGGGCTAGTTGTAATTCGTTTAGTAAGCAAGAAACAAGGTTATAGAAATGGCCAACAAGACAATTAAAGTTACACAGGTTCGCGGTATTAATGGGCGACTAAAAGCTCATAGGGCTTCGGTTGCGGGATTAGGTCTGCGTCGCATAAATCATACTGTTGAAGTTGAAGATACTCCGTCAAATCGCGGAATGATTAATCAAGTCAGCTATTTGATAAAAGTTGAGGAATAAACATGACCGACGAATTACGTTTAAATACGCTGAGTCCGGCTCCTGGTAGCAAACAGAATGCCAAGCGTGTTGGCCGTGGCATAGGCAGCGGCACTGGAAAAACAGCCGGCCGTGGTCATAAAGGACAAAAAGCACGTAGTGGCGGAAGCGTCCGTCCAGGATTTGAAGGCGGTCAGATGCCAATGCAGAAGCGGTTACCGAAATTCGGTTTCACCTCGCGCATGGCGCGGGTAACTGCACAGATTCGAACGAGTGAATTAGCTGCGATGTCTGATGATGTAATCGATCTGGATGCTCTGAAGCGAGCTGATTTAGTCGGTACACATATCGAGCGCGCGAAGATATTTTTGTCTGGTGATGTGACTAAAGCTTTCAACATAAAAGGCTTAGCGATAACAAAGGGCGCGCTTGAAGCTGTTGAAAAAGCTGGCGGTAAAGTCGAAGAATAAGTTGTGACTTCAATGCAGGTCAAGCTAACAGACGAAGGTTATAAGTAGAATGAATACTGCGGCACTTTCCGGAGGAAAACAATCGGGATTAGGCGAGCTTTTTGCTCGCCTTCGTTTCGTTTTGTTGGCAATAATTGTTTACCGGATCGGAACTCACATACCGGTTCCTGGCATTAACCCTGATCAAATAGCTGCAATGTTTAATCAGAATCAGGGTACGATCATGGGTCTCGCCAATATGTTTTCTGGTGGTGCCTTGGAGCGTATGAGTATCTTGGCGCTGGGCATTATGCCGTATATATCAGCGTCAATTATCATGCAATTGATGTCGGCCGTGTCTCCGCAATTGGAAGCCCTTAAAAAAGAGGGTGAGGCAGGTCGTAGGAAGATCAGTCAATATACAAGGTACCTAACCGTGATATTGGCTACCCTACAGGCGATCGGTATGGTCGTCGGTTTAGGTAATCAGGGTATGGCTTACGATCCTGGTTTCGCGTTCTATTTCACCGCGGTTGTGTCTCTGGTAACCGGTTCGGTGTTTATGATGTGGTTAGGTGAGCAGATTACCGAGCGCGGCATCGGCAATGGTATATCCTTGCTGATTTTTGCCGGCATCGTTGCAGGCTTGCCAGCGGCAGTTGGACAATCTCTGGAGCAAGCTCGTCAGGGTGAGATTAACATTCTGGTTCTGTTAATGATTCTGGCGTTAGCGATAGCGGTCATATATTTGGTTGTATTTATAGAGCGTGGGCAGCGGCGAATTACCGTGAATTATGCTAAGCGCCAGCAAGGCAACCGAATGGTACAGGGGCAGCAGAGCCACTTGCCAATGAAAGTTAACATGGCGGGGGTTATACCGGCCATATTTGCCAGTTCACTCTTGCTCTTTCCTGCGACGATTGCCCAGTGGTTTGGTCAAGGCGAAGGAATGGAATGGTTACAGGAAGTCTCACTGGCCTTAGGGCCGGGCCAACCCTTGAACATTCTAGTGTTTGTTATTTTGATTGTGTTTTTCTGCTTCTTCTATACGGCGTTAATGTTTAATCCGCAGGAAGTAGCTGAAAACTTAAAACGATCCGGCGCATTTTTGCCTGGTATTCGGCCTGGTGCTCAAACGGCTGGTTATATCGACAAAGTCATTACGCGTTTGACTATGTTTGGCTCTTTGTACATAGCCCTTGTTTGTTTGTTGCCACAGTTTTTGGTAGTGATGTGGAACGTGCCGTTTTACTTGGGTGGTACGTCCCTGCTTATCGTAGTGGTCGTGGTAATGGATTTTATGTCTCAGGTGCAGTCGCACATGATGTCGCATCAATATGAGTCTGTTATGAAAAAGGCTAATTTGAAGAATTATGGGAAAGGTCGAGGCGGTTAAAAGACGTCTGATTCTTTGCCACAGGCCTCATCTTGAGGTGAAAGTAGTAAGGTAGGAGAAATTAAATGAAAGTTCGCGCTTCTGTAAAAAAAGTCTGTCGTAACTGTAAAGTAGTACGTCGTAAAGGGGTGGTTCGTGTTATCTGTGATACCGAGCCCCGTCATAAGCAACGTCAAGGTTAATCAACTGTATTAATCAAAATAGTTACAATAGGTTGATTTTTAATTAATCTGCGGCTAGAATATCGCGCCTTTCCGAGGGGTCTCTAATTTAATGAGGCTTGGCGGAAGAAATGCAAGGTTCTAGCTAGTAAACATAAAGTTTGGAGTATTTGGATGGCTCGTATTGCTGGTGTCAACATTCCCGATCATAAACATGCGGTGATATCGTTGACTTACATCTATGGTATCGGTCGCCCTTCGGCGAGGCAGCTATGTGCTGCATCGGGTATTGCTGAAGATGTGAAAATTGGTACATTATCTGAAGAACAGTTGGATTCACTGCGTGCTGAAGTTGGCACCCTGAATGTTGAGGGTGATCTTCGACGTGAAGTGTCAATGAATATCAAACGTCTACTAGATTTAGGATGTTACCGCGGGCTTCGTCATCGCCGTAACCTTCCTCTCCGCGGGCAGCGTACCAAGACCAACGCTCGTACTAGAAAAGGCCCGCGTAAGCCTATTCGGAAGTAATACCGTTATTTCTGTCGAATTACCAAAACGTAAGTAATTGAATAAATTGCTTTAGTGTAGCTACACCACTTGTGTAGTGCTGATATTAGAGTACGAAAAAGATGGCTAAAGAAAAAAAGCCGGCCCGTAAAAAGGTCAAAAAGACAGTTGTTGATGGAATCGCGCATATTCACGCTTCGTTCAATAACACTATCATTACTATTACTGACCGTCAGGGCAACGCGCTGAGCTGGGCAACGTCTGGTGGATCAGGTTTTCGCGGTTCACGTAAGAGTACTCCCTTTGCGGCACAGGTCGCGGCAGAGCGCGCTGGCACAGCTGCTTTAGAATACGGTCTTAAGAACCTTGACGTTCAAGTTAAAGGCCCTGGCCCAGGTCGTGAATCGGCTGTTCGAGCGCTCAATAACTGCGGCTATAAGATAGGTAGTATTGATGACGTTACGCCGATTCCTCATAACGGATGTCGTCCACCGAAAAAACGTCGCGTTTAAATAGTCGAATCAAAAAGATTTTGTACATTCAGTTGGATTGTACAAGTAGATATTTTGTGCTTATTCCATTGAGTACATAAAGAGAATACAGGAATACAATTATGGCTAGGTATTTAGGCCCAACGTGTAAGCTGTCCAGACGAGAAGGCACAGACCTGTTCTTGAAGAGCGGTGTTCGTCCTTTGGATTCGAAATGTAAGGCAGAAGCTGCTCCTGGCGTTCAGGGCGCTCGTCGTGGCCGTTTGTCTGACTATGGTGTGCAGCTGCGCGAAAAGCAAAAGGTACGTCGCATCTACGGCGTATTGGAAAAGCAGTTTCGCAACTACTACAAAGAAGCCGCTCGTTTAAAAGGTGCTACAGGCGAAAACTTGTTGCAGCTGTTAGAAGGTCGTCTTGACAATGTCGTATATCGTATGGGTTTTGGCGTTACTCGCGCTGAATCGCGCCAATTGGTGTCTCACAAGGCGATATTGGTTAATGATAAGTGTGTAAATATTGCATCTTATCAAGTAACTGCCGGCGATAAAGTTTCTGTTCGCGAAAAGTCAAAGAGTCAATTGCGAGTCAAACAAGCAATTGAGATGGCTGGTCAAAGAGGCGATTTCGAGTGGCTGGATGTAAACTCTGGAACATTAGAGGGCGTCTATAAAGCCAAGCCAGACCGTGCTGAGCTTTCGTCAGAGATTAACGAAAGTTTGATTGTTGAATTGTACTCTAAGTAACAGCTTGTTTGATAAGCTGGTTTCCGAGTAAATAGACAATAGCCTACTGAATATTACTACACAGGTGCCCCTATGCAGAGTGCAGTTAACGAATTTTTAACACCGCGCGTTATTGACGTTGAAGAAGTAAATACAACACGTGCCAAGGTTACACTTGAGCCACTCGAGCGTGGTTTTGGACATACGTTGGGCAACGCATTGCGTCGCATTTTGTTGTCATCCATGCCTGGATGCGCAATAACCGAAGTTGAAATCGACGGTGTATTGCACGAATACAGTGCTATTGAAGGTGTTCAGGAAGACGTAATTGAGATTCTCCTGAACCTGAAAGGCGTGGCGATAATCATGCACGGGAAGGACGAAGCCGTTCTTTCTCTCAGCAAATCTGGCACAGGTTCTGTGACCGCTGGCGACATTCAGGTAGATCACGACGTTGAAATCGCTAATCCCGATCACGTTATAGCCCACCTCAACGAAGGTGGAGAGCTAAACATGAGATTAACTATCGGGCGTGGACGGGGTTATGTTCCTGCCGACTCTCGTGAAGCATTTGAAGAAACTCATAGCATAGGTCGGTTGCAGCTTGATGCTTCGTTTAGTCCTGTCCACCGTGTTGCTTACGCAGTAGAAAGTGCACGAGTAGAGCAGCGTACCGACTTGGACAAGTTGGTTCTCGATTTAGAGACTAATGGGACGATCGATCCGGAAGAGGCGATTCGTCGCGCGGCGTCGATACTCCAGCAGCAATTATCAGTATTTGTTGATCTTGAAAGTGAAAAAGAAGCTGAGCCAGAAGAAGAAGAGGACGAGGTCGATCCTATCTTGTTACGTCCTGTTGATGATCTCGAATTAACTGTTCGTTCAGCAAATTGTTTGAAAGCGGAAAACATCTATTACATAGGTGATCTTGTTCAGCGTACTGAAGTCGAATTGTTGAAGACTCCAAACTTGGGTAAGAAATCGCTGACAGAAATTAAGGATGTGCTGGCATCACGTGGTTTATCTCTTGGTTTACGCTTGGATAATTGGCCACCAGCAAGTTTGAGAAACGACGACAAAGTGTTGGCGTCTTAGAGAATTTAACGAAGAAAGGTAATTTGTATTACCTTTCTCACATAAGCTATTTGAAGGAAACAGAGTCATGCGTCATCGTCAAAGTGGCCGCCAGCTAAATCGGAACTCATCACATCGCAAAGCGATGTTTCGTAATATGGTTAATTCGTTAGTTGAGCACGAGCTTATTAAAACTACGTTGCCTAAAGCTAAGGAGTTGCGTCGGTTCGCCGAACCGCTAATCACCTTAAGCAAAAGCGACAGTGTCGCTCACCGTCGGTTGGCTTTCGATCGAACTCGCGACAAAGCCGTAGTTGGAAAATTGTTTACTGACCTTGGTCCACGTTACTTGGAACGTCCAGGAGGCTACATCCGTATATTGAAAGCGGGTTTCCGGACTGGTGACAAGGCGCCAATGGCTTATGTGGAGTTGGTTGATCGCCCGGTTGTTGAAGACATCGAAGAAAGCGAAGATTGATATTTAGCCTAGAACGCTGAAATTCTTTATAAACCGAGCTTTTCGCTCGGTTTTTTCGTTTCGGGGCATAGGTAGGTTAGACGCCCCACGGATGGGGTTGTGCTAATGACCGAAGTGAGCTGAGTCATAGGGTGTTGACGCTGTGGTTATTGTTTGTAATCGCGAACTTTTGTCTCAGCCTGTCGGGCTATGGTCGCGGATGTCGTCTCTTTTAAGTTTGGTCTGTCTCCCTAATAAAAGAATCCCGCAGTTAATCTTGGCGTGTTCCGCTTAGTATCTAAGTATCTAAGTATCTAAGTATCACTTTTATCGCTGAGTGTTAGTTCGTTCTCCGTAGGTTTGGATCGAAAAAATGAGGCGAGTTTCCGAAATAGTGCTCGAATACCTCTCAGTAATTTTGGCAATAACCAGATCACTAGTGCAATAAAAATAACGAGTAGGCATAGAAAAACGACAGGGTGTGTTAGTGCAGCCCACAAGCCCGCAATAACAACAAAATCTTCAGCGATAGAGGCGGTCCAGTTGGTCACGGGTTCCGGAGACGTATTAATTAGAAGTCGGCTTCCAGCCTTTGCACCATGGCTAAAAGTTGCGAGTCCGCCGCCGGTAATTCCGGCTGCAATTTCTAGGGCTGGGCTGACATCACCGATCGCTGAAGACGCGAGTATTGCGCCGGCCGGTATACGAATAAATGTGCTGATGGCGTCCCAGCCGGAATCTACACCGGGTATTTTGTCGGCAAAAAACTCGACGCCGTACATTAAGCCTGCGGCTCCTATTATTAGTGGGTTTTGTAATATTTCAAGCTGTTCCGGTAAGCTAATATTCCCGGTCGCGCCTCCAAGGCCCAATACGAGTAGGGCTGCGTAGAGGTTTATGCCGCTAGCCCAACCAACGCCCATAGTTAACGCAATGATGCTGACCAATTCCTGATAGTTCTCCATAGATACCTGCCGTTTTGTCGGTTGTGTTTGCGAGCAAAAAGTCTCTAGAATTGTTACATTGCTTGTATGAACGATGGCTTAACAGCTATTTGTTACCCTCTTTCTATTTCAAGGCTTGCGTGCCAGCTCTTACCTTGAGTATAGCATTTGTGGCATCTCGGAATATTAGCGTCGTCCACCACTAGCTATTCGATGGCGAGAGGAATTGGCGCGTCCTGCGTCGTGCCAGCTTTTTGTAGGCTGGCATTACTTCCGCGAAGATTCGACTAAATGCTGTGGTTTCGTTTGAAGTCTATCTGAGCAGTGACGCCAAATAATGTCCGGTATAAGACTTTTTGTTCTTCGCAACGTCTTCTGGAGTACCGTTGGCGATAATATGGCCGCCTCCACTTCCGCCTTCAGGACCTAAGTCGATCACCCAGTCAGCTGTTTTCACAACGTCAAGATTGTGCTCGATGACTACGATTGTGTTGCCGTGATCGCGTAGGCGATGCAAAACATTGAGCAGTTGCTGAATATCATGAAAGTGCAGGCCGGTTGTTGGTTCATCAAGTATATAAAGTGTTTTTCCGGTGTCTCGTTTGGACAGCTCTTTTGCCAGCTTAACCCGTTGCGCTTCACCTCCCGATAGCGTGGTTGCGGCTTGACCAAGGCGAATGTAAGACAGGCCTACATCAATCAGGGTTTGAAGCTTTCTGGAAATTGAAGGAATCGCTTCGAAAAAATGACAGGCGTCTTCAATGGTCATGTCGAGCACTTCGTATATGTTTTTCCCTTTAAAGCGAATTTCGAGAGTTTCCCGGTTATATCGCTTGCTCTTACAGATGTCACAAGGTACGTAGATGTCAGGTAAAAAATGCATTTCCACCTTTGTAACGCCGTCACCCTGACAGGCTTCGCAGCGGCCGCCTTTTACGTTAAAGCTAAATCGTCCCGCCTTATACCCTCTGGATCGAGCTTCTTGAGTTCCCGCAAACAGTTCGCGGACCGGCGTAAATATACCCGTGTAGGTAGCGGGGTTGGATCGAGGTGTCCGCCCGATCGGGCTCTGGTTAATATCAATGCATTTATCGACCAGATCCAAGCCTTTTATCTCTTCGTGGGGGGCTGCTATTAAGGTGCTGGCACCGTTTAGTTCGGTGGCGGCTAACGGGTATAGTGTGTTGTTGATGAGTGTCGATTTGCCAGAGCCCGATACACCCGTGATGCAGGTCATGATTCCCAACGGTATTTCTAGCGTGATGTTTTGCAAATTATTGCCCGTTGCGCCGCGGATAATAATTTGCTTGTCAGGATCGAACTTATTACGTTTGTCGGGCACTGCTATGGACTTTTTGCCCGACAAATATTGCGCTGTTAATGAGCCGGTAGATTTTAGGATTTGCTTATATGTTCCCTGTGCAACTACCTGGCCCCCGTGTGCTCCTGCTCCGGGGCCGATATCAATGATGTGATCGGCCATTCGGATCGCCTCTTCATCGTGTTCTACGACAATGACGGTGTTGCCCAAGTCTCGAAGATGGTTCAGGGTTTTGAGCAAGCGTTCGTTGTCGCGTTGATGTAATCCAATCGAGGGTTCGTCAAGAATGTACATGACGCCTACCAGGCCTGCTCCAATCTGGCTCGCAAGGCGAATTCGCTGTGCTTCCCCGCCAGAGAGCGTGTCTGCACTTCGGTTTAGGGTTAGATAATTCAAGCCGACGTCGACCAAAAAAGTAAATCGATCCCGAAGTTCCTTTAGGATTTTTTCCGCAATCTCTCCTTTGCGACCTTTTAACGATAGTTTCTCAAAATATTTGAGAGCGTCGCCAACAGGTAGCGCGACTATAGACGGCAGGTTTCGCTCGTCAATGAAAACATGTCTCGCTTCCTTTTTAAGTCTGGTGCCTTCGCAGTCCGGACAATGCTGTGTGCTAAGAAATTTCGATAATTCCTCCCGAACCATTTGGGAGTCGGTATCCTTATACCGACGCTCCATGTTGGGTATGATGCCTTCAAACTTGTGCTTTCGTTTAAAAATGTCTCCCCGATCATTCACGTAATTGAAGTTTATTTCTTCCTTACCGGAGCCCTGCAAAATAGTTTTTTGATGTTTTTTACTCAGTTCATTGAAGGGTGAGTCAATATCAAAGCCGTAATGCTCCGCTAAGGACTTGAGCATATGGAAGTAGTAAATACTGCGACGATCCCAGCCTCTTATTGCCCCTTCAGCTAAGCTGGCCTCGGGGTGCAAGATCAGGCGCTCTTGATCAAAATAAGATTTCACGCCAAGGCCGTCGCATCCGCCGCAGGCTCCCGCTGGGTTGTTAAAGGAAAAGAGGCGCGGTTCCAGCTCGCTAATACTATAGCCGCAACTTGGGCAAGCAAAGAGGGCAGAAAAAACGATATCCTCCTGATCGCCGTCCATAAAATTAATCGAGGCGTTACCGCTTGTTAGCTCGATAGCCGTTTCGAATGACTCAGCTAACCGGATTTGTAAATCGTCCCGCACCTTAAATCGATCAACGACCACTTCAATGGTGTGTTTCTTGTTTTTCACCAGTTCAGGCACTTCGTCCAGGTCGGTAACGATGCCGTCTATTCGCGCGCGTACAAAGCCGTTTGCCCGTAATTGTTCAAAGACATGCAAGTGCTCTCCTTTACGTTCTTTCACGACCGGTGCAAGTAACATGACTCGACTCCCTTCAGGGAGCTCGAGAACCGTGTCTACCATTTGGCTGATCGTTTGAGCCTCGAGTTTCAGTTCGTGGTCAGGGCAACGAGGCTCTCCAACGCGGGCGTACAGTAAGCGCAGATAGTCGTAGATCTCGGTAATCGTACCGACGGTAGATCGTGGGTTATGGGACGTCGATTTTTGCTCGATGGATATCGCGGGCGATAAACCTTCTATATGGTCTATGTCGGGTTTTTCCATCATCGACAAAAATTGGCGAGCGTAGGTTGACAGCGATTCTACGTATCGGCGTTGGCCTTCAGCATATAAGGTGTCGAAAGCGAGAGAAGATTTTCCAGAGCCCGAAAGGCCGGTAATAACCACAAGTTTGTCGCGGGGTATATCCAGGTCAATGTTTTTTAAATTGTGGGTGCGAGCACCGCGTACCAGGATTGTATCCAATTGAACTCCTTTACTTAAACCAAAAGCTTTGTAGTTATATTACTGCCAAAAAACCAGCCATTATAAATCTTTCTTGCGGTAGAGAGCAAAGACGATTTACCATTCTGCATGTTGATTTTGATCATGTGTAATGCCTTCCATTGTTGTTATATTTATCTTTCCAGATTTAGGGATTAGGATATAGAGTTGTCTCTTCAAAAAGCCGTGTTTTACAGATTTTGTATAGTTAGTGTCTATCCACAAATAGGCGTTTTTTTGCTGTCATTGCGAGCGAAGCGCGGCAATCTCCCTCGGCCCGCTCCATTGTTGGATGAGATTGCCGCGTCGAGGCGTCGAACCGTTCGCTCGCAATGACTGTGTTTATTAGTTTCTGGGCCGGCACTCGTTAGGGCACTAGCTAACAGAGTGTGAAATCAGGTATAGTCGCTGCATAATCTATTAACAGTATAATATTGGAGATCGTCATGGCCCGCGGTATAAATAAAGTCATTTTGGTTGGGAATCTGGGTAATGATCCCGAGCAAAAATCGATGCCGAATGGCAATGCCGTTACCAATATCACGGTAGCGACGTCTGAATCCTGGAAAGACAAACAGACAGGGCAGCAGCAAGAGCGTACTGAGTGGCATCGCATTGTTTTCTTTAATCGGCTCGCTGAAATTGCCGGGCAATATTTAAGTAAAGGTTCCAAAGTATATATAGAGGGGTCATTGCGTACTCGAAAGTGGCAAGATCAAGGTGGTCAGGATCGCTACACGACCGAGATTGTTGCAAACGAGATGCAAATGCTTGATTCACGTCAGCAAGGTGATAGCCCGCGCGGAAATTTCCAATCAGCGCCGCAACAACAGTATCAGCAGGCTCCTCAGCAACAAGCACCTCAGCAGCAGGCTCCACAACAACAGGCTCCGCAACAGCAGGCTCCACAACAACAGGCACCGCAACAGCAACAGCAATACTCACCGCAACCTCAGCAAAACCAACCGCCTGTTGGAATGGATGATTTTGACGACGATATTCCTTTTTAGCGGTTAAGTGAGACATGCTCACCACAGCAAGCATCTCGTTTATAAGATTGGATAGTTAATTTAAATGAAAGGTTGGGAATCTTGAAAGTATTGATTGTTGCTTTGGATGCCCATATTCGCGATTCACTGGTAGCTCAATTTCAGTCCCGCGATCGCGAGTACGATTGTGTCGGGCTTGAATGGATTGACGAGTTATTAGGAAACAATACTCTGCCCGCATTGCCTACAAATATAGGCTTGGTCGTTAACGGCCTAAGCCTTGAATGTCTCGAGCTGAAAACTGAAGAAACTATCCTCGATCATTTACAATCTCTGGCTACAGTCTGTCAACAATACGCAATTCCGCTGTTACATCTTTCCAATAGCCAAGTGTTTGATGGTTTGGGGGATGGACCACGAAAGGAGATCGACGATGCCGCTGCGGTTAGTGAAGTAGGAGATTTGTTGTGCCAAATGGAAAGTAAGGTCAGGCAAATTTGCACGCAGTATATTATTCTGCGGACGGGGCCAATTTTTAGCTCGATTGGTGACAATTTGATGACTCATTTACTGCGGCAGTTTAAGCAAGGCGAGACCTTAGAGTTATCAAATGTTGGGAAAAGTTGCCCGATAAGCAGTATCGATTTGGCGCGAGTTATATCGGCGATGACTGATCAGCTTAGCTGTGGAAGTGATGCATGGGGTACTTATCATTACTCCAGTTCTGACCCAGCCAGTAGCTATCACTTCGCTGAAACAGTGCTGGCTGTGGCCTCGCAGTATATGGAAATATTTGATCGTCCCCTAGGACTTACTGCAGTAGAGATGGACGATGCCAGTTGGACTCGCCCGCTACTTAATTGCAACGTTATACTTAATACGTTTGGCATAAAGCAGCTGCCGTGGCGAGCCTTTATAGTGCCAACGGTTAAAAATTATTTTGAGCAAGAATTATCAAACATTTCAGAGGCTGGTGAAAAGTAATGGCGCAGCATACAAACGGCGAACGTCAGGGTTTGTCAATAGCAGTATTAACGGTTTCCGATACTCGAACGGAAGCAACCGATACATCGGGTGAGTACCTCGTTGAAAGTCTTAAGGCGTCAGGACATCTATTGGCCGACAAGAAGATTGTTATCGACGATATCTATTTGATTCGGGCAGTCATTTCGCAGTGGATTGCGAGTGAAGAAATACAAGCAATACTGGTCACCGGTGGTACCGGCTTTTCTGGTCGAGATTCAACGCCGGAAGCGGTGAGCGTACTGTTCGATAAACATGTTGAAGGTTATGGGGAGCTATTTCGCTATCTGTCTTATGATGAAATCGGCACTTCAACAATTCAGTCCCGAGCTATTGCCGGTCTTGCTAACGAGACTGTCATATTTTGTATGCCCGGTTCCACTGGCGCTTGCAAAACTGCTTGGGGGAAGATTATCAGAGAGCAGTTAGACAGTAGCCAAAAACCCTGCAATTTCGTTGGCGTGCTAAAAACCAGAGCAAGTCAGGAATAAATACTAAAGGGATGGAGAGCAAAGTGGCGCAGTCTGGTAATGTTCAAAAAAAACTAACGCCTGTCGATGAGGCGATTACCGCCATTTTGAGCCGAGCCAAAACGGTAACAGAGACGGAGTTTGTTCCTCTCATTGACGCATTAGGTCGAGTGCTGGCGGTAGATCAGGTCGCTACGATCAACGTGCCGCCATTAGATAACAGTGCTATGGATGGTTACGCTTTTTGTTTTAGCGATGTGCCACCCGATAAAACACTCGTCGTATCCCAGCGCATCGCTGCCGGCACAATTGGTACGTCGTTAACGCCGGGCACCGCTGCTCGAATTTTTACCGGGGCTCCTATCCCGCCGGGTGCCGACTCCATTGTCATGCAAGAAAATGTTGATGTTGTCGGCAATGCAATTGTCATCAAATCCGAGATAAAACAGGGTCGACACGTTAGGCCTGCGGGGCAGGATATTGAAAAAGGTAGTTGCGTCCTCGCAAAAGGAAAGCGCCTTAAACCTCAGGAAGTGGGGCTGCTTGCTTCCATAGGTGTACAGCAAGTCGAAGTCTTCAGGCCCCTTAAGGTTGCCGTTATGTCTACTGGCGACGAGCTAGTCGAACCCGGACATCCGCTCTCAGAAGGGCAAATATATAATTCAAATCGCTACACTTTAACGGCTTTATTAAAAGCAATGGGCTGTAGGGTCATTGATGGCGGCATCGTGCCAGATGGCTTTGAGGAAACGTGTCAGCAATTAACTGTGTTGGCAAAGCAGGCAGATGTCATTGTTTCTTCCGGCGGTGTATCCGTGGGAGAGGAAGATCACGTAAAGGCTGCGGTAGAATCTTTGGGGTCGTTATTTTTGTGGAAATTAAGTATTAAACCCGGTAAGCCATTAGCTTTTGGAGCTGTTGGAGATGTGCCTTTTTTTGGGTTGCCAGGTAATCCCTCATCGGTATTGGTGACCTTTAGTTTATGTGCACGTCCTTTCTTGTTGCGCTCACAAGGTCTTTTAGACGTTGAGCCCGTAATGACGCAAGCAACCGCCGGTTTCGAGTTACCCAATGCGGGCACTCGGCAAGAGTATCTGAGGGTAAATATCAATAACGGCCATGCGGAGCTTCATCCAAATCAAAGCTCTGGTGTTTTGGCTTCTGCGAGCTGGGCAAATGCCTTAGCTGTGATTCCGGTTGGTGCTACTGTAAAGGTTGGCGATGTGGTCAATGTCCTGTTGATTAGTGAATTGGTGTCATAGTTTTTCAGTGAGATAGAGGCAGCATGCCCGGCCCCTGAGTGAAATACTAATTGTGCTGTCATTGCGAGACGAAGTC
>ENA-OSET01001866-OSET01001866.1-sediment-metagenome-genome-assembly--contig:-NODE-1866-length-21156-cov-58.668770_pt1 | contig 21156 bp, 23 predicted proteins | sample MGYA00237882_ERZ534229 | MGnify/ENA primary metagenome ERZ534229 (study PRJEB26408, sample SAMN06266212) | sediment metagenome | isolation source: Hudson Canyon methane seep mesocosm | place... | reverse complement strand
TTGACGATTAAAAACGATGTGCCACCTTATTGCCTTCATGGCTTAAATGCGGTTTATTTAAAGCAGTATGGTTGGTATCGTATTGATGCTCGAGGTAATAAAGAGAGTGTCAATGCTGAATTTACGCCGCCTGAAGAGAACTTAGCTTTTCCCGTTATTGATGCATTAGAAAAAGACTTTCCTGAAATATGGGTTGAGCCATTACAAATCGTCATAAAGGCTTTAACGCAATATAAGACGGTAGAGCTCGTAAGTGAAAACCTACCTGATATTGATGATTTATCAAAGGTAGTTAATTACGCTAACATGGTAAACATTCACAAAACATTTATTACACCATAGAGTTATGTATACTCCACCGCAATTTGAACAGCCCAATATTGAAGTTATGCAAGAGTTGATGAGTCAGTATCCGCTTGCAAGCTTAATAACACTAAATGCCAATGGCATTGAAGCTAATCATGTTCCTTTACACCTTTCAGTTGAAGAGGGTGAGCGGGGTATTTTACGAGGGCATATAGCGCGAGCAAACCCTGTTTGGAACGATTTTTCTTCAGATGCTGAGGTCTTAGCTATTTTTCATGGCCCAGATGCTTATATTAGTCCTTCGTGGTATGCCACTAAGCCGGAGTCGGGAAAGGTAGTGCCAACCTGGAATTATGCCGTGGTTCATGCTTATGGAGTATTGCGTATTGTCGATGATGCGGCGTGGGTACGTATTCAGCTTGAAGCACTCACGCAGCAACATGAAGCAAATCTTCCTCATCCGTGGGCAGTGTCCGATGCACCAGAAGAGTTTACCGAAAAGCTGACTGGAATGGTGGTTGGCATTGAAATGGCGATTACCCGATTGTCTGGCAAGTGGAAAGTAAGTCAAAATCAGCCCTTGGAAAATCAATACAGTGTTATTGACGGTTTGAAGGAGAATAATCAACCAACAATGGCAGCGTTAGTAAAGGCAGGAATAATAGAATGAAAATCAACAAAACTTCGATAAAAGAAATAGATGAGTTAGTCATGTTATTCGATCAGTATATGGTCTTTTATAAGCAGGATTCAGCTCCAGAAAAATATCGAACTTACCTAACAGAGCGACTTAATAATAATGAAGCTACCGTATTTATTGCTTATAACGAAAATGGTAATGCGATGGGTTTTGCCCTAAATTATTATTCATTCTCTTCTGTTTCTCTGAGCAAAAAAGTTGTCTTAAATGATTTGTTTGTTATGTCGGAATATCGTAATAAAGGAGTGGCAAAACAATTAATTGATAGTTGTGTGAGTTTAGCTAAAGAGCTTGATGCCATTCGTATTGATCTTAGCACTGCTAAAGATAATTTTATTGCTCAAGCACTTTACGAGAAAATTGGCTTTATACAAGATGTTGAATATTTCTCGTATAGTTTGCCGATTAACAACAAGTGTTAGGCATGTCATAATTCAAAAATTTGCTATTAAAGTCCCTCTAAATGCAATAAAAAGTCAGGTTTCTGAATGGTGAATTTAAAAGAAGGAAAGAAAGTGGATGCGGGCTTGTTTTCAGGAAGTTGCCTTTGCGCTAGGGTGAAATATACAGTCGCAACGCATATTGATGCGTTTTATTTTTGTCATTGTGCCCAATGCCGGAAAATTACGGGCTCAGCCTTTGCGGCGAATATTTTGACAAAGCCCGCAGAGGTGAACTGGGTTACTGGCTTTGAGTGGGTGAAACGTTTTGATTACCCTGGTGAAAGAGTCTTTACCAAAGTTTTCTGTAGCCACTGTGGATCGGGGTTGCCCTATCTTAATGACAGAGGCAATGCTTTGGTGATTCCCGCAGGTTCACTGGATCAGTCACTGGATGTTACGCCAAATCATAATATTTTTTGGGCAGATAGAGCTTCATGGTATGAGGCTGGAATAGGCTCACCTAATTGCGCTGGATTTTCTGAATAAAAAATACTCTCGTTATTTAATGTTAAGGAACCTCAAAAATGTATACACTTTATGATTTTTTACCCTCAGGTAATTGCTACAAAATTCGCCTTATGCTGAATCAATTGGGCATCGCGTATGAAAGAGTCAGTGTGGATATTTTAAACAAAGAATCGCGCACGCCGGAATTTCTCAAAATTAACCCAAATGGGCGCACACCTGTTTTGTGTCATGATGGAAAGTATCTAGCCGAATCCAATGCGATTCTATGGTATCTAGCAGCGCATACGAATTTCATCCCCAAAGAAGATTTTGAACAAGCTCAGGTTTTACAGTGGATGTTTTTTGAGCAATTTAGCCATGAACCCAATATAGCGACAGCACGCTATTGGGTTTCTATCCTTAAGGCTGAAGGTAAGTATAAAGAAGCACTTAAAACAAAACTGACACAGGGTTATGCGGCACTGGATGTGATGGAGCAGCATTTACAAAATAATGATTATTTTGTTGCTAATCAATACAGTGTTGCGGACATAGCTTTGTATGCTTATACCCATGTTGCTGAAGAAGGGAAGTTTGATTTATCCGGATATAAGCAGATTAAAGTCTGGTTTGACCGAATTGAACAGCAGAAAGATTATATCGCTATTAAAAATCACCCTGTGTAAGACAGCTAATGTATAAAAACATAGGTAATATGCCAATCGGATCGAAATAATAACTTAAGAACAATATGACTACCTACACTTGGGATACTAAATTTTATGAAAAAACGCTCAAAATGAAAAATAGTCCAGATGTAAGCTTACATAGAAAGAAAATCTGATGGAACTAGAAAGTATTGTCCCGTGGGGCCGCTCATTTAGTGAATATCAAGCGATGTTCGCTTTAAATGCGAACGACTTACAGAAAAGCATTCTGGGCTGTGGTGATGGCCCCGCTTGTTTTAATGCTGAGTTAACAAAAACTGGCGGGAAAATTGTCTCAATCGATCCTGTGTATCAATTTAACAGCGAACAAATAGGCTCAAGAATTACGCAGGTTTATCCAGAAGTTATGTCTCAGGTCGCTAAAAATAAGGCAGATTACATCTGGACAACGATTGCAAGTGTTGAAGAGCTTGGGCGTGTGCGTATGCAAGCGATGGCATGCTTTCTTGATGATTTTGAACAAGGCAAAGTAGAAGGGCGATATAAACAGGCCTCATTACCTGAGTTACCGTTTTCCAATGATGAGTTTGAGCTGGCTTTATGCTCACATTATTTGTTTCTCTATAGTGATCATGTCGATCAAGCACAGCATATTTTATCGATGTTGGAATTATGTCGGGTCGCCAAAGAAGTCAGAGTGTATCCGCTATTATCTTTAGAGGGTACTCAATCAATACATCTTGAGCCTGTCATCTCTCAGTTGAAAGAAAATGGATTTGAGGTTGCCTTACAAACAGTCAGCTATCAATTTCAAAAAGGCGCAACTAAAATGTTAGTGGTGAAAAGGGCATAAGGAGCGAGGATTTTATTAAATCCTTATTCCTAAGCGACTTATGTCAGTATAAACAAACCTCACTTACTGAGAATAAAAAATGAACCAAAAAATTCTATCTCAACTGCTTGAAAAAATGCCCTTAGACTCAGGCATGGAACTGCCGCCTAAAGTCTTTATTGATATGCGTGGTGAATTTATAGGTTATGTTGAGGGTGAATCATTAACGGTTCGGTTTCCCAACCAAGAACGCTATAGGAATCCCTTCGGATTTATGCAGGGCGGAATCATTGTTGCGGCGATTGATAATACTATTGCACCCTTGAGTTACCTAGTTGCCCCGCCGAATATCACCAAAGAAATTAATACGGTATTTAAGCGTCCGATTATGCAAAATGATCACTATATTGAGGTGACTGCTTCAATCGTAGGGCAGACTTTAACGCAGATAGTTTTGCAGGCTGAAGTTAGAAATGAGAAGGGTAAACTTGCGGCTAAAGCTACTGCACATTGCGTATTCATTAAGGCTATAAAAAATTAAAAGGGGAGAAATAAAATGCAAAAATTGATAAAAATAGTTCTATTGTTTGTAGGATTCGCTGTTTATATGAGCAACACAGCACAGGCCGAGATTCACTCTCAAGTCGTCAACTATCAAATTGGGGAGCAAGCGTTTCAAGGTTATTTGAGTTATGACGACGCGATTAAAGGTAAACGTCCTGGTGTGCTCGTGGTTCATGAATGGTGGGGACATAATGCCTATGCCAGAAAACGTGCGGATATGTTGGCAAGCCTAGGTTACACCGCATTTGCTTTAGATATGTATGGCACAGGTAAGTTGGCGACACATCCTGAGGGTGCGAAAAAATTCATGCAAGCTACCTTGGCGGATATTAAGGTCGCAGAAGCTCGATTTAATGTAGCCAAGCAATTGCTACAACAACAAGCTACGGTCGAAGCTAATAAAATAGCTGCTATCGGTTACTGTTTTGGCGGTGGTACGGTGTTGCACATGGCAAGAATCGGTACAGATTTGGCCGGTGTGGTCAGCTTTCATGGTTCGTTGGCGACCAAAACGCAGGCTGAGAAAGGGCAGATTAAAGCTAAAATATTGGTCTTCAATGGTGCGGATGATCCTTTTGTGACCACAGAACAGATTAGCGCATTAAAGCTGGAAATGCAGCATGCGGGGGCGGATTTAGAATTTGTGAATTACCCAAACGTTAAACACAGCTTCACCAATCCAGAAGCAGATGACTTCGGTAAACGTTTTGATATGCCGCTGGTTTATAACGAGCAAGCGGATAAAGATTCTTGGGCGCGGATGAAGGTGTTTTTTAGGCAGGTGTTTGAAAAGTAAATAACTGATGTTACGAATTCAGAGTCTTTGATTATGAGAGTATTTGGGGGAGGGGCTTTTAGCCGCGACGTATATGAACTCGCGGCTAAAAGCCCCTCCCTCAATGCGTTATATCCGAAGTCTTTTTTTTGGTGATTTATAAATTACAAACGTACGATAAAGTTGTCGTACAATAGATGTATCGTACGTTTATATTTATATGGGTTGCATTATGAATAAATTCGCGTAGATACTCTATTAAAACGCAAGTGCTAATTTACAATTATTTATATTTTTATGAATGAGCTCGTAGATATAAAGGTGAACAAACAGCTCTATCGTTTGCCTACACTGAATTAGCATAATCGGTAGGCAAGAAAAAGACGTTTGCCCACCCTACCTGACTTGGGTAAACGCTTTGATATGCCGCTGGTTTATAACGAGGAAGCGGATAACGATTCTTAGTTGCGGATGCAGGTGTTTTTGAGGAGGGTATTTGAGAAGTAGATAAATAGGATAAGTAATCAGAGACCCCCCTAAAATTTCACCAATTTTCTATTCATGAAACGAATTATCAATAGCTTAGAATAGTTCTTTAGCTGAAATCCAAATTTTTTGGTGGGGTCTCTGAATATTTACTAAATAGGTGATATATGCTTTAAAGAGTGGCGAAATTTAGCTATTCTTGATTAACTTATCAAAGCTTGTGCCATTGATAATGGAAAAGACAAGCACGTTTTCCTGAATGTTAGGTCAATATCGGGTTATCAAGGAGAATTTGCGTAATAATATAGTTAGCTTTTAAAAGGAAAGAATGATTTATTCAAATATTTTAGAGTCTTTGAAAAAAATAATACTTGATGAAAATGCTTTGTTTAATTGTGTGCCTTGTCCTGATTCAAGAAGAGGAATAATTGAATATAAAGGTAATAAATTTTCTTATAAAAACTCAGAAAATGATAACTGTCATAAGAAATTAATATTTATTTTAGAAAGCCCTCATAAAGGTGAGTTTAATGAAGACTTTTCACCTATTGCACCAGCACAAGGAATTACAGGAAAAAGATTTGAAGAAACATTGGTAAATGTCTGCATATTAGCTCAATATCATCATAGTGCTTTTAACGAAGGTATCTATGAAGTATGGTTAATAAATGCTATTCAATACCAAGTTTCTTTAGGGTTAAAAACAAAAGAATATAGGTCTGTTTTGTTTCAAATAGTATGGTTTTCATTTGGTGAGCTTGAGTTTATTAATCGAATAAAAGAGTTAGTAAAAAATAGTGAAGAGAGTGTTATTATTAACTCATGTACCAAAGCTAATGAGTTAAAAAAAATACAAGGTACAAACCTACTTAACCAATTGGGTATTTCGAGTAATATTAAACCTAAAATATGCCTTGAACCGGAGTCAATAGACCTACGAAACTTAATTGATAGTGCAGTAAGAAGTTGCAATTTTTCAAATAAATATTTTAGAGCTAGCCACCCTGTTAAATGGGATATATTAGTAAATGAAGCTAACAAAAAAATTCAGCGGGTAGTTTAAAGAGGCGCGCTGATTTTTGCGTTATGTGAATAGAGTAATTGAGCAGTGATCTACAAAGGAGGGTTAGAATTTTGTCAGATAAATCAAGACGTGCCAATGTAAATGACACAGTTAAAATGAGCTTACTTTGTGAAGTTGATGGCTCTTGCCCCTTATGCAGAAGAGACCTGGTCGTTAAGAAAGAAAAGAAAAATGTTAGAGTCTTCGATGTTGCTCACATTTACCCCCTAAATGCAACTGAGTACGAAGTTGCTATTTTAAAAGGTGAAGAGCTTCTTTCTTGCGACATAGATTGTGAGGATAATTTCATCGCTTTATGTAAAGAGTGTCATAAAATATACGATACTCAAAAATCGGTTAAGGAATATAGGCACCTCGTCGCGATTAAAAAAGAAATTAACAAGATAAAAGAGCTGTCTAAATTATGGGATAAGCAAACACTTCATAAAGATATTTCAATTGTTGCGGATAAAATAGGTTTAATGGATGAAACTCTTTTGAAAAGCACCCAGCTTTCTTATAATGCGTTGAAAGTTTCAGAAAAAAAAGATGAGACTTTTGGAATTCTTAATGAGTTAAAAGTCACTCACTTCATTTTGAATTTTTTTATTCCAATAAGAGAAGTTCTTAAAGATCTTGAAAAACAAGAAAAGGCCAAATCAACGTTTATTTGTTCGCAAGTAAAAAGTTACTACGCTTTACTGCTAATGCAAGATTTTGGTCAAGACCAAATTTTTGAAAAAATGACTGAATGGTTTATGACAAACACAGGAATAAATGATAGATCGAAGTCTGAAGTTCTAGTTTCCTACTTCATACAAAACTGTGAGGTTTTTTCTGAATGTTAGTGCCGAATAAAACCATTTCGATTAACGAAAGCTGTATTTTTACGTCTGCTATGCTCCTGTCAGGCTTTAAAGGTGGAATATCAGTGGAGGAGCTTTACCAATCTAACAAGACTATATTCTTGGATATGTCTGATTTTATTGATGCCTTGGATTTATTGTTTGTTTTAGGAAAAATTGTGTTAGATGAAGAAAGAGGAGTAATAAAACATGCTTAAATCCATAAGTTGCGAAAAACTGATTAAAACTCCTATAACCTTTAAAGAAGGTCTTAATGCTGTTGTGGGAGCTGATGATGCACACAACTCTATAGGCAAGTCATCTATTCTAATGTTAATTGACTTTGCCTTTGGAGGGAGTGATTTCCCAAAAAAATGTGATGATGTGATACGTAATATTGGTGATTTTAAAGTTGGAATTACATTCGAGTTCGATAAGCCTTACTCATTTATTAGGGATACAGCAAACCTAGACCAAGTTTATAGGGTTGAGCATCAGGACTATATTACAGATAAAGATTTTAATTTATTTCTTAAGAGTAAATATTTTCCTAAAGGGGAAAGTATTTCCTTTAGAGACTGTGTAAGTGGGTTTTTTCGTATTTACCAAAGGAATAATTACAATGATAAACGCCCGCTAAATGTTGTAAGTAAGGAAGGCTGGCCTGCGATTAGAAAACGTATACTTAAGATTTTCGGTAAGTACTGGAAAATAGAATCGCTTGAAAAAGAAAAGGATATTGAAACAAAATTTAAAAGCGATATTAGTGGAACCTTTAACTCTGGTGCTATTAAGAAGGTTACAAAAACGCAAGTAAAAAAGAATGAGTTGGAGCTGGTTGGTGTTCAAGCTGAGATTGAAGAAATAAAGTGTACCTTGAAAACTAATGTTACTGATATACAAACAATTATAAATAAGAAAAATCTTGCCCTTAAGGAAGAGAAGGATAGATTAGTTTCTTTGCAATATGATCTAAACACTAAATTACTAAGAGTTGAGTCTAACTTGTCTGGAAATATTGTTAGAAATAGTAAGAGCTTTAATTATGTTGTAGAGTTTTTTCCTGAAATAGACAAAGAAAAATTGGCTAAGGTTGATGGTTTTCATAGTGGTATCACTAAAATTATGAGGAAACAATTACAAAGGGAAAAGCTGACGGTACAGGAAAATATCAATTCGTCTATACTTGATATTAAGAAAATTGATGATGAGATTTTAGAAATTGTAGACTCTAAAGAAGAATCTGTTTATCTGCTGGAAAGGTTGATGGAGCTTGATCGACATGAACGTGATCTTAAGCTTCAAAATGACTTCTGGAAGAAAAGTGACACATCTAAAATAAAATTAAAAAAGATAAAAGATGATATAAATAATTCTCTATCTGAATCTATTTCTAGTTTAGAAACATTGATAAATGAAAGCATGAAATCATTTATTGAAAAAATATACGTTGAAAATCCGATAGCTCCAAAAATTTCTTTTGGAGGAACTGACTATTCGTTTGATCATGGAGATGACAGGGGGACAGGAAAGGGTTTTGCTAACATGATCTGCCTCGATTTAACATTTTTAAGCAATACCATTCTTCCATGTTTAATTCATGATAGTTTGTTGTTTAAAAATATGGACGTACCTTCAGTTGAAAGTTTGATTTCAACATATAGTGAGTCAAAAAAACAAATTTTCATATCTATAGATGAAAAATCTAAATACAAAAATGACACTCAAACTAAAATTGACAAGTCTATGTTTTTAAAACTTGATGAAAACAAAGTGGCTTTTAAGTTGAAGTGGAAGACAAAGGCTAATGAGTGGTAATTCACATAACAAACCGTGCCTGTCGGACAGTTTGTTCCGTGGCTCATGTTGAGACTGTAATTTATTTTGTGCAGACCGCTACGCTTGCGCAAAACGCCACTGCACTCGGCGTTATCTTTTAAACCCGTTAAGGTTTTGGTTATACATTTTTTAACCAATTTAAAATAACGCGATAAGGTACGCTAATCAAAGGATATGCTGAGGCACGAAGCGCATCATTTTAAATGACAAATGATGCGCTTTCCTTGTCTTTACATCCTATAAACTGAGGATTAGTTACAAGCTTACTTACGATTCAAAGCCGCCGCCGCATCTTGTTCATTACCTGCTAAATGAGCATCACGTGCGGGTAATACATCGGCTACCATTTCTAAACGCTTCCAGTCAGGTGCGGGTGTTTCGCAGTGTTTCTTAGGTACAAAGGCTGACTCTTCAATAAGCTCCATTTTGTGAATATAACGCGGGCAATTGGGGAACATTTCTCGTATCTTTACCCGTAATACCATTTCTGCTTCAGGCCAGCGTTCTAATAAAGGGTCATTGTCTTGTACAAAAGCACTGCCATTTAAACGCAGACGCGCTTGCTGTTGAAAATCAACAAATAACAGACTAACAAATTCATTTACTAAGACATTGCCCGCCGACATATACATGCCACTGCCATCGTAGAGCGGAAAGGCGAGTGTCGATTCATCAATCACTTGTACTAATCCTGCACTGCCGCCTTTATAAGAGCAATTTGAAAGAACTTTAGGTGTCAGGTCTTGTCTTTTGCCAATATCAAGATAGCTGGAATTGGATCTTTTCTAGAGTGATTAAAATAATAAAAAGAGTCAAAAAGTAAGACCTGACACCCTATCCCACTTTAAAGTGTTCCTAGCAAGGGATTAGTGAGATTCTATTATTGAATTCAGGCTTATTTAAGAACCACAGGAATCACATAGTATGATTGTAGGTTAGCATCTTCAAAACTATGGATGCCTTTAACCTCTTCAAATAATTCATAGTCATTACCATGACCTCGCAAGTAGGCTGAATTTGGCAGCCAATAGCCATAGATATAATCCATGGTTTTTGCGACGGTATCTTTATCGACCGTAGCAATTTTAAATAGGGCAACCCATTGTTCAGGAAAGGTGTGTGCCACCATACCGTCAGGCACTTTATTCAGCGAAGTTACTGGCACGCCTGCAATATAATCAACCGTATCTTCCGTGAAATTTCCTGATGAACTAATACTTAAACCAAAAAAAGTTTCAGGGATTGTGTCGGCTATGGTCGTATGCTGCTCAAAAAGATTCATCCATGATGTATACAATAAGTCACAGTAACCCTCACCAGGAATAAAAGGCGAGGGCGTTGTGGTGCTAAAGCCGACAATAACTTGCTCTTTTCTTAGTGTAATTACTGGTTCACGCTGAACCACGTTGGCGATGTGGTGAAATAGATCCTGCGTTAATAACGGCTTTTCATTTAATAAAATGACTGGTCTGTGTTTTCTAAACTCTTTGGGAGAAAGCTTAAAGTAGGCCTTAAAGGATCGCGTAAACGCCTCATGAGAATTAAAGCCCACGCTAAAAGCAATATCAATAAGACCCTGTTCAGAATTGAGTAATAATTGTGCGGCTTTTGTTAATCGTCGTCCTCGTATGTATGCCCCTAAGGTATCACCGACTAAACTTTTAAATAGGCGCTGAAAATGCCAAGGTGATAAATGGCAAGATTTCGCGAGTGTCACAATATTGATGTCATCAGCTAAATTAGCTTCAATCTGATCGACTAAGTTTTGAATGAATTTTAAATCTGACTGCATGGTCTAGGTATCCATAAAATAAGTTCACCGCACGAACTATCAAGAAATCGATGCTGTCTACGCGTATTCTCTTATTGGTTCCAGTGTGTTGCTCTCTTTAAGTGTAGCTAGTTTAAAGAGCTGATGCACTATGTGACTGGAAATAATGTCATTACACTATTTTGGGGAAAAGATTTATGAAAGCAATCGTCAACACACAGTACGGGTCAGCAGAGGTGCTGCAACTGAAAGAAGTGGAAAAACCAGTTGCCAGGGATAATGAAATTCTGATAAAAATTCATGCAACGGCGGTCTCTTCTGGAGATTGGAAAATGCGTAAAGCCGATCCGTGTATTATCAGATTATTTTTTGGACTTATGCGGCCTAAAACAACCATTTTAGGCTATGTGTTGGCGGGTGAGATTGAAAGCATCGGTAGAGAGGTTAAACGATATAAAGCAGGGGGTAAAGTGTTTGCCACAACAGGCATGGGCTTTGGTGCTTATGCTGAATACAAGTGTTTACCTGAAAGCGGAGTGGTGGCACTCATGCCTAATAATATGAGTTATGCAGAAGCTGCCGCTATTCCATTTGGTGGCAATACCGCGCTGTATTTTCTTAGAAAAGCCAATATTCAGCATGGTCAAAAAGTACTTATTTATGGGGCTTCAGGGGCTGTCGGAACAGCCGCTGTGCAATTATCGAAATACTTTGGCGCAGAAGTGACAGGGGTATGCAGTACAGCAAATATAGACTTAGTTAAATCTCTGGGAGCGGGTAAAGTGATTGATTATACGCATGAGGATTTTTCCAAAAATGCTGAGACTTATGATGTGATTTTCGACACCGTTGGTAAAAATTCATTTTCAGGCTGCAAACAAGCGTTAAAGAAAAATGGCTGTTTACTCATGGCGGCAGCCAGTCCGTGGCAAATGATCTTAGGGGTATGGGTATCTATGACGAGTCGTAAAAAAGTCATATCAGGCGTAATGAGTGAAACTGCGGGAGACTTAGTGTTTTTAACACAGCTTATTGAATCGGGGGAATTCAAAGCAGTGATTGATAAGTGTTACCCTTTAGAGCAAATGTCTGCCGCACATCGATATGTTGAGCTGGGGCATAAAAAGGGCAATGTCGTGATAAGTTTGGAGCCGAATTAAACTGAACACAGCAAGGAAATAATAATGACACTCTATGGCGAATGTTTTTGTGGTGCAGTGAAATATAAAATAGAAGGTAAACTTCGAGATGCGCGATCATGTCATTGTTCGCGCTGTAGAAAAGCTTTTAATGCACAAGCCTCGGCTTGTGCGCTAGTGAATCCAGAACAGTTTGAATGGCTATCAGGACAAAATTCATTAACATCGTATGTTGGTAAACACGGAGGCGGGTTACAATTTTGTAAAATTTGCGGCTCTACTTTATGTACCATTTATAATGGCGAAATCTTTCAAGTAACCTTAGGTTGTATAAATGGTGATCCAGAAATAGAGCTGGGTATGCATATTTTTGTTGGCTCTAAAGCGACTTGGGAAACCATCGCTGAAGGTGTGCCGCAGTATCAAACATCGCCAACGGAATAAGCCAGTATTTTACTCAGATGCGTATAAGGCAGTTTAGTGTCTTGATGCCACGCGTTAAAGGCTGATTGAATAAGCTGCATATCTCGCATAGATGTGGCTGACCCATCAAAACCAATATCTGCTTGGCGTAGTGCTTGCAGTACATCTGAACTTAAAATAAAGCTATCTATCCCCGCCAACCTTAATATTCGTTGACCCGTATTACCCCCTAAACGCGCACCTCTTTTTTTGAATAGCTTGAGCAGATCAATGATGTTTTCGGTAGGCCATTGCCCCGGTGTTTTTCAAGACACCTTACTCTCGTTTAAATACCACCCAATGCCAGAAAAGAAGACCATTTTTCTCATGGTACTTAATTGATAGCAATGCAATATCAGGTAATGCTTCCCATGACTTAAATGCATTAGCCTTGGCTTTTACTTCTGCGTAAGATTGGTCAACAATATTTGCTACTGATGCAATACCACATCCTGTGGTTTCTTCTTGAATAATGACGGTCATAATTTGTTTCTTTGAAACATAGCGCCTTACTCACCGGTTTGGTAAAGTTGGCGGCTTTTTTGCGCAAGCAAAAAGGTGACAGCTTTACCAAATCTGCGTGCAGCAACTTGTTATTCTTTTTCGGCTTCACCGAGGCTAAGTCGGTTTTTCTTCTCTGACAAGCATGTTTATGAATTTTTCAAATCGCCTTTGTCTAGTTTCAGGTTTCTTTGCACTTGTTAAGCCGTAAGCGATAACATAACGACTCGATTTATTAAGTGTTTCAAAAAACAGTTTTACTCTCGGCTGATTTTCCAGTGCAGCTAAGAAGTCTGCGGGCACTTCCATTTCACTCACCACGTAGGCATTTTCCCAACGACCGTCAGCTTTCGCTGCACGAACATGCACAAGCCCAGCTTCCTTCATCCGGCCTTCGCTTATCAAACGTTCAACATGTTCTGTGTTCCTTTTAGACCAGTTGCTTCGTGCTGTTCTGGGAGTTATACGCTGAAGATAGGCTTGATCATCAATTGACTTTTTTACACCGTCAATCCAACCCCAGCATAAAATCTCTATCACTACATCATTCCAAGTAACACTTTGAATCCTAGTGTTTTTCTTGAATATCTTTACCCATAGCTCACTTTCAGTTGAGTGATTCACCTTGAGCCACTCGCTGAGATCTTTCGATGTTACAAATGTCATGGTTCTCAATAGGTTTGGTTCAGGCATCTAATTAAATTCTCTTCGGCATAATGCCCAAAGGGCGATACTGCCTTTTTTGTTAAGCTTTTATACGGAAAAAACAATTTTATTATTATCCAAATCTCTCGCATATGCAGAAAATTTAGGTCCTCGTTGGCCGGGCTCACCCTCACAAGTTCCACCTAATTCTATAACCTTATTATGAAGCCTTTTTACTTCTTCAGTAGAGCCAACATTCAAACCAATCATTGTTCCATTCCCATTGCTAGCAGGCTCGCCATTAAATGGTTTTGCAATAGCAAATGCAAAATATTCACACTGCCAGAACGTCATTCTTTCAGTTGATAAAACTTTATTAAGTTCTGTTTGTTCGAACAGTGAATCATAGAATTTAATCGATTCTTCCATGTTATTTGTTCCAAGAACACAATAGTCTAATTTCATTATTTATTATCTTAAGTGATAGTTGAATTTGATGAAGGATAACGCCAAAATAAGATGCCGTTTAAAGCTGGATTTTTTGAGGTACGCCCAGCATGGGCGTGAACTAATGGGGTGCAAGCCCTCTGTAGGAGAACCTACTTCATTCATTATTTATGAATGAATGATTATAACTACTAGCCGACGGCAATTGCAAGACCGCGAGGTGTTGTGAGAAGGAAGCCCGAGTGAAAAACTACGAGCCTACGAACAAAAATGTCATATAAGGCCGAGTCTCAGGGGTGAGTTAGCTAATGATAACGAAAACCACAGGTTGGTTGACATTTAGCGATTGTATATAAAGGAGTTCAGAGACTACTAGAAACAGGTCGGGCTTTTAGCTATTTAACCCCAACATGAAAAGTAAAATGTTTTGGTTTTAGATTTTTATGAAACTTAAGGTACTGCTTGGTATTGGTTAATTACTTGTAGGAGAGTAGTTCTAGGCATATGTTTTTAGGTGATTGTATTTTAATTGGCTTGTACTGCATTGATTTTATAGTGGTAAATGCATTATTATTACTTGTTATCAGTGAGGGTATAATTTAGTACTAGTTTAATTAGGGGATGATAGTGAGAAGTATTGAATATATTTTACAAAAAGAATTAGAGCCTTTTGTTAACTGTATCTTGATTCAAGAATGTGATGATGCTGACTCCAATACAAGTATTCCTTTATATGCAAATGGCTACCCTGGCATTATGTTTCAGCAATCAGTTAATGATTTTTACTTGTTACCAAAGCAAAAAAAACTAGCTGAACTCTTTTTATATGGTCAGACGTTAGCCCCTGCCTCCTTGGATGTAAAGGGTGCCTATAAATGTATTGTGTTTCAATTGTACCCATTTGCATCAAAATATTTGCTTGGAATAGACCCTAAGGGGTTGAATGATGATTGTTACGATTTAGTGGATGTTGAGCATATTAATATTGAAAGCTATAAGCAATTACTTTTTAATGCTCTAGATTTAGAGGAGCAGATAAATGTTCTATCCTCATTAGTTTTAGAGTTAGTGGAGCATAGTTTAGAGAATAAAAAAGATAAAGTTCAAGAGGCCATAGCGATTATTATTCAGCATAAAGGCCTGATAAAAGTAAAAGAATTATTACAGCAGCTTTACCTTAATGAACGAACATTTCAGCGAAATTTCATGCTGCAAGTAGGGTTAACACCCCAACAATTTTCTAAAATAATTCAGTTTCAATACTCACTACATTTATTAACACAAGCAAAATTTGATAAATTAGTTGAAGTAGGAATTGATAGTGGGTTTACTGACCAGTCTCATTTTATTAGAGAATTCAAAAAATATACTGGGCAAACCCCTCGCTATTTTTTTAAACAAATCGTGTCCGCTCAATAAAAAACTGTCGGTTTTATTCTATTTAGTCACGCTATTTTTACATACACTGAGCTCTATATTTAATATTAGAGGAGTGTACAAATGAAAGTTATCGTTTTTGGAGCAACGGGTGTAATTGGGAAAGCTGTCGTATCACAGGCACTGAGTTTAAATCATGATGTTTATTCTTTTAGTCGTCAAAATACTATACTTGAACTGATTAACCATTCCCGTTTAAATAATATTTCTGGGGATGTGTTTAATCAGCAAGATGTGCAAGAGGCTACTGTAGGCATGGATGCCGTTATTATAGTGCTAGGTTCAGGCAAAGATAGGCATAGTATTGTACGTTCGGAAGGGACAAAAAACATTATTAAGGCAATGAAGAAAACTGGAGTTAAACGTTTAGTCTGTCAAACAACGCTGGGAGCAGGTAATAGCCAAGGTAATTTAAATTTCTTTTGGAAATATATAATGTTTGGTTGTTTTTTAAAAGGGGTGTTTCAAGACCATGAGCTACAGGAAAAATATGTACAAAATAGTACATTAGACTGGACTATTGTAAGACCAGCCGCTTTTGTAAATACTGATAAAAAAGCAAGTTATCAACACGGATTTAGTTCAGAAGAAAAATCAATTACTTTGAAAATATCAACTGCAGATGTTGCTGATTTTATATTGAAGCAACTCTATTCAGATCAGTACCTTTTTAAAATGGCAGGGGTTTCGTATTAACTTTCGTAGTGGAGTCCACTAAAACATTTTCTGTCTCTCCTTATGATTAATATTTTCATTAGACTGTTAGTGAGTTCTTTTGCAGGTGGACAAAATAAATACTGAATATAGCAAGAAATATCAAATGTGTGTTTGTTGATTTATCTAAAATATTTCACCAGTAAGGGTAAAGATAGAAATACTAAATTGATAATGATGCTGACTAATTCTGTTAGATGTTTTTTGATGGTGTGCGATAAAAAACTAGTCAATTTACAAGGATTACGAAATATCGTTTCATAGTGATATTTCGTAACTTTTCAGATTGTTTAATAGCCAAAATAAAATTATTAACAGTATAAGTTACTGTTTAATCATGGCTAATTATTTCACCTTACTTTGGTATAGATTCTGCTATTAAATAATTAAGGGCCTGTAATAACAAACCTTATCAATTAGACATGCAAAATTTCAAATTATAAAGGACAACAAAATGTTAAACCAAGCAACTCAAACAGACCGTATGCAAAGTCTGTCACTTTTTCTGGTGCGCTGGCGCTGGATATTAATGATTTTATCTTTATTACTCGTAGGGGCAATGGCTAGTGGGGGGCGTTTTATTGCCTTTGCTACTGATTATGAAGTGTGGTTTTCAGAGGATAACCCTCAGTTACAAGATTTTTTAGGTTTACAAAATACTTATGATAAATCTGATAATGTTTTATTTTTAATTACCCCTAAAAAAGGGGATGTGTTTACTCAATCTACCTTAGATAGCGTGGAGTGGCTAACCAAACAATCGTGGCAAATGCCTTATACCTCGCGGGTTGATTCAGTCACCAATTTTCAGCATACAGAAGCTGAAGAGGATGATTTAATCGTTGCAGATTTGGTGAGGAAGGCAACAACACTCACAAATAAACAATTAGCAAAAGTTAAGCGTGTAGCACTGAAAGAACCTTTGTTATTGCACCGCTTAATTTCTAAAGATGCCAAAGTAACAGCGGTTTCTGCGACCATTAATTTACCTAAAAACATGGCTGAAGGAAGCCCAACGGTTGTAGCGTATGCACGTGATTTAGTGAAACAATTACAAACACGTGATCCGAACTTAGAAATACGCCTAACAGGTTTAGTGGTGATGGATAATGCGTTTATGGAAGCCTCCATGAAGGATATGAGTTCACTCACCTTAATCATGTTTGCTTTGATTTTATTTGGTTTAGTGGTGTTGCTACGCAGTATTACAGGAACGCTCAGTGTATTAGTTATTATTCTATTATTCATCATGGCAACCATGGGGTTTTCTGGCTGGATGGGGGTTTTATTAACGCCGGTTTCAGCAGGGGCACCGACTATTGTCATGACCATTGTGGTCGCACATGCCGTGCATATTCTAGTTTCAGTGCTTCAAGGTATGCGTGATGGTTACTCTAAACGTGATGCAATTACAGAAAGCCTCAGAATTAATATACAGCCGATTATGCTGGCTTCTGTCACGACCATTATTGGTTTTTTAACCATGCATTTTTCCGATGTGCCACCATTTCATCATTTAGGAAATATGGTCGCAATGGGTGTGGTCATGGCATTTTTATTATCGATGACTGTTTTACCTTGGTTATTGATGATATTGCCCATGCGAGTGAAAGTTATTAAAGAGCATAATAATCGACATATGCTTGGCCTGAGCAACTTTATTATTAAACGTCGTAACCCTATTTTAGTGGTGTTTTCGGTACTCACGATTTCATTAGCAAGCTTAATTACGCAAAACGAAGTGAATGACAAAATATGGGAATATTTTGATACCTCAGTGCCGTTTAGAATGGATACCGACTATGCATCAGAGCATTTAACTGGCACGTATCATATGGAATATGCTTTGAATACAGGTGTTAAGCGAGGTATTACCGAGCCTGCTTATTTAAAAAATATTAATGAGTTTCAGCAGTGGCTTATTCAACAGCCTGAAGTGATTCATGCCAATACCATTGCTGATATTATGAAACGCCTGCATAAAAATATGCATGGCGATAAGGAGCAATGGTACAAACTCCCTGAAAATAAGCAATTAACCGCGCAATATTTATTATTGTATGAAATGTCACTTCCGTATGGACTTGATTTAAATAATCAGATTAATTTAGATAAATCAGCAACACGCGTCACCGTTTCTTTACACAATGTCTCCAGTACTGAAATGATTGCTTTTAATGATAGAGCAACTCAGTGGTTAGCGAATCATGCCAGTGAATTAAGCGTTGTAGGCAGTAGCCCTATGTATATGTTTTCACATATTAGTAAGCAAATGATGGGAGGAGTGGCATTTGCCTTAGTGTTAATTTCGGTCATATTAATGCTTGCACTGAAGTCATTTAAAATTGGCGTTATCAGCCTTATTCCTAACTTAGTACCGCCTTTGGTAGCGTTTGGAATATGGGGTGTTTTTGTTGGGCAGGTGGGCTTTGCTGAATCGGTCGCTATCGGTATGACGATTGGTATTATTGTCGATGATACGGTGCATTTTTTAAGTAAATATCTGCGTGCAAGACGTGAAAAAGGTTTGAGTGCAGAAGAAGCGGTTAAGTATGCCTTGTCTAATGTTGGTGTGGCATTAATGATTACGACCATTGTATTGGTTGCTGGTTTTTCTGTCTTAATGTTATCAACCTTTAAACTGAACTATCAGTTGGGTGCAATTACTGCCTTGACCATTGCTATCGCGCTTATTTTGGACTTTTTCTTATTACCCGCGTTATTAATTTTGCTAGATAAACGGGAGTATGTTGCAACAGAAAGCGAGCATACAAAAAACTTTACTATTATTCAACAGGAAATTTAAAATGAAACCATTAATACGAGGGCTAGCTGTTAGTGTGATAAGTCTTTGCATCATACAAACGAGCTACGCACAAAGTCTGGAAGAAAAAGGCCTAGCAATAGCACATGAAGTAGAGAATCGTGATAGTGGCTGGCAGGATATGTTGGTTACTCTAAAAATGATTTTACGCAATAAACAAGGCGATGAAAGTACGCGAGATATTCAACAAAAAGTACTAGAAGTGTCTGGCGACGGTGATAAAAGTTTAACGGTATTTAATAAGCCAAGGGATATTAAAGGTACCGCATTTTTATCTTTTTCACATATTGTTGATCCTGATGATCAGTGGCTATATATGCCAGCTTTAAAACGCGTTAAACGTATTTCATCATCGAATAAATCGGGGCCATTCATGGGCAGTCAATATGCGTATGAAGATTTGGCTTCTTTTGAAGTCGGTAAATATAACTACAAATATTTACGTGATGAAGTATTGGGTGCAACGGATAGCTTTGTGATAGAAAATATACCTTTATATGAGTTTTCAGGCTATACCCGTCAAGTAGTTTGGATCGATAAGAGTCGTTACATTCCCTTACAAATTGAATATTACGACCGTAAGAACGAGTTATTAAAAACAGCCAGTTTTATCGGTTATGAGCAATATTTAGGGCGGTATTGGCGTGCTAATAAACAAATCATGGTGAATCATCAAAATGGTAAAACTACAGAATTATTATTATCAGATTATCAATTCAAAACAGGGTTAAGCGCGCGTAATTTTGATAAAAATAGCTTAAAGCGTATACGTTAAGTCATTTATATAAAAATGAATAAATATTATTTATGTGGTGTATTTATGCTGTTTTTAACGAGCTATGTACATGCAGAGAAAAATTCCGCTTCTTTACAGGAGGCGGAGAAGCGGGATGCGGAGTTTGGCTACGGGTTATTTTCTAACTGGGAGTTATCAGGAAGGGTTAGCTTTGAAGATTTGGCCTTTTTTCATAACAGCTTAGATTCTAGACAACATAATAACTACGTGTCTGGTGCGATTGAGCCTGAGCTATATAAAGAATGGGATAATGGAAAACAAAGTTTCACATTTGTCCCCTTTTTTAGATACTCTCAGCATGATAGTCGGCGGACACACTTTGATATTCGTGAATTAACTTGGTTAATTGCCGAGCAAAATTGGGAGTTGCGTTTAGGGATTCGTAAAGAATTTTGGGGGGTGACTGAAGGTGCGCATTTAGTTGACGTCATTAATCAAACTGATTTAGTAGAAAATAGCGATACAGAGGACAAATTAGGCCAGCCGATGATTAATCTTGCATTAATTCAAGATTGGGGAACGGTAGACTTATTTTTATTGTTGGGATTTAGGGATAGAACTTACCCTGGTGAAGAAGGACGGTTGAGGTCTTTTCCTGAGGTATCAACAAGTGAAGCACGCTATGAAAAAAGCGGTATTGAAAAACACTTGGCTTATGCCGCGCGTTGGTCACATACCGTTGGCGACTGGGATATTGGACTCTCTAATTTTTATGGTATGAGCCGAGATCCGAGCTTTACTATCGAAAAATCAGCAGCAGGTACGCAAATTTTAGTGCCTTATTATGAGCTTATTAATCAAACCGGTTTGGATTTACAGCTAACCTACGAAAGTTGGATTTTAAAACATGAGGCGATTGTACGCGCAGGGCAAGGGAGTACGTTTTATGCCGCGGCATCTGGAGTTGAATATACCTTATTTGATATGTTTAGTTCAGGCTTAGACCTGGGTTTTGTAGTGGAATATATGTACGACTCAAGAGGTGAAAATCATCCGTCGGCACTGTTGCAAAACGATTTTTTAGCGGCATTACGGTTTGCTTTTAATGATGTGCAAAGTACTGAAATACTAGCGGGTATGTTTGTTGATGTAGACAATGGTAGTCAATTTTTTAACATTGAAGCCAGTAGGCGCTTAGGCGAGAGTTTTAAAATAGAAACAGAAATACGCCTGTTTAATGGTGCACCTAAACCTGATCCGGCCTACATTTTACGTAATGAAGGTCATATTCGAGTTGATTTGAGTTATTACTTTTAGTCATGATTCTTAAACCGTAACAGTCTATAAAATATTTAATAATAGGAAAAAAATAATGAAATTTTTAAAGAACAGATATTATGCAGTTATTATTGCATTGCTCACACTTATGTCAGGAAAGTAAAAATCCACGCTCTAAGAACGTGGTTTTAATACACCCTAGAAGGGTGTTTAAAGCTAGCCCTCTGAGAAGGC
>ENA-OSET01001865-OSET01001865.1-sediment-metagenome-genome-assembly--contig:-NODE-1865-length-21163-cov-41.327800_pt1 | contig 21163 bp, 17 predicted proteins | sample MGYA00237882_ERZ534229 | MGnify/ENA primary metagenome ERZ534229 (study PRJEB26408, sample SAMN06266212) | sediment metagenome | isolation source: Hudson Canyon methane seep mesocosm | place... | reverse complement strand
GATCTCATTGAATTAGAAAAAAGATATGCCCGTTGGGATGCTTATGCAGAAAAGTGTAGATTAGATCCAAATCATGAGGCTTCGAGTGAAGAGTTTGAACAGATGGAATCACGCCCATCAACGTTTGATAAAACACTAAAACCAAACTGATTCAATCGTGATTTTTTTATAGCTCAAGCTTAATTAACAGTCATAGATTATGAAGACAAGTGTATATCTGCTCTCTCTCCTGATATGTGAAAAATAATAAGATAATGTATACTCGGTCCTAATATTAAGTGCAAATTAAACAAGGATGATAGTTAATGAGCCTAAATAATTCAACCGATCAACAGAACGAATTTGATGAGAATGATGCTGAGTACATATCGCTCCCCCGCAGACAAGAAGAAAGACGCACTATAGGTCGACGGACTCCATCACTAATATATGTTACGCCTGAAAAAGCTAAGCAATTACGTAAATTGAATGGTCATAGCCTAATTCCATTAAGACAAGGTGAACGCCGTAAGCTTGATAGACGTTTCTCAAGCCCTAACCTACTCAGTTTTGATGAAATTGCTAGACTTCGATTACAAAAAGACTAAATTACCATTTTAATAACATAGTCACCCAATAATATTGAGTTTCGCCGTGAAATAATATGGATATGAAATTATTTTCTTCTACGGCAAGTATTTAATTTTACCTTTAGCTAAGTAAACACCCAAACCTCCACTTTTACTTCTTGCAACATCCCTATTTTTACAACCATTCCCTACTGCATTCAACTCAGATATTAGAAAAACAACAGGCACAAAAGTTAAGTTATATTTTCTATGTCCAGAAAAAGAACACAGTCCGAAAGACCTGTAATGTTAGTACGTAATTAGATAGTCAGGCTAGTGTGAACCTACCCCATATTTCATTTATAAGATTACATTTATTTAAAATAGGCGTATATTGAAACAATCAAACTTATAAGTTTGGTATTAAATAGCTAACGTTATTATCCACATAATTCGATTATGTAACCTCATACTTAAAAATTAAGAGGAGTGAGAAATTATGGAAAATTGGATATTCATATTTACTATTATATTGCTTTTATCAGTCTGGCTTTGGCTGCATTACCGTTCTAAATCAGATTTATCACATCAACATAAAAGCACACTATCGGCTCAACCTCATGTGAAAACATATCATGCCACTAGTATTCACCCTTGCTCAAAGGCTTGTAAACGTGCTCAGGCCCTCAGTGAAAAAAGATTTCTTGTCAGTGAAGTTGCAGCATTGCCTGTCCCAGGCTGTACTAATCCAGCATGCACTTGTACTTATGTTCATCATGAAGATAGACGCGGCGGGGATGATCGAAGAGTTCCAAGCATAACAATGGAAAATGTTTTTTCTGCTAGTGAACATCGCATGGCTAAAGTTGAGCGCCGTAAACAAAGTCTTGCTTAATTAAAGTCCAGGAAAGAGTCTGAGAGTTTAGCCCTACTGTAACCTACCCCACGGTTAGGGAGAAGAGTTCTTAGCTGTAGCAGCTTGAACTTTCAAAATGTTGTTGATTTGGTTTTCCTTCACGCCATGATAAAAATTTCTCAAGTGAGCGTGTAAAAGTTTAGAGTGGATAGTCGTACTCTACAAGTGCTCTCCTATAGGTAGCACTATGTCAAGATTCATTATGATACGTCACAAAATGACAGGCACAAAAAAACCCATATAAAATGGGCTTTTAAGTTCTTCACGGTACGTTGTGAAACGTATATTTGGTGGGACGGCGGGAACGCAACCGACTGCATACCCTACTGTTTAATATAGAGATTAATGTAAGAAAGATGAGTCAGCGTTACTAACGGTGTTACTAAAATGAAATATCACTCTAGCTTCAATAATAGTTTTTTATTTGGTCACGCTAATTCGATGCACGGTAGTGGGAATCGAATTGGAGTAATATTGGAGTGACTCAGACTTGATTTAACACTTTTGGGTATCACAGCCAGATGTGTTCTGGCGGCTTCCGACCCAAAGCGGACATTGATTTATATTTAACAAACTGGGATTTTTGCGACTCTGGAGATAAAAGTATAAATCAATGGAGTACGATCCCATTGATTTTTAAATACTTTCTATGATCAAGTAGACGTTTTTGTTTGCGAATTAGGAAAATAAAATGAAATACGTATGGCGAGCAATCTATACCTTCTTGATACTCATTGTTGTGTATTTCGGTTTCGGTATAACTTACAACATGAACCATGATTTTGAAGATAGAATAAATTGGGTTGGGTTGTTGTTGAAAGGTGATCCTCATTATGTAGGTGATGCAGTAAGTGATACGTTAAATCCCCCCGCGCCTAGACAAACTGGCTACGATAACTCTAATCCACCCAGCATAAAATTTGAAGGAACATTTAATGAATTTGCAACAGAAGCAAGAGGTTGGTGTAGCAGTGTAACCGATTTTGACGACGTGCATGTCGAACCTGTCGTTTCTTTTTCAGACACAGTAATGATATGTAGCCGAGTTGCTAGCAATAAGACTAGAGCAGAGTGTTTGCAAACAGAGGAATGTCGTGCGGGACTTCGGGAATTGGCAAACCGAGATGCTGGTACTGTGATTAATGAGTATCTCCCTATAATACTGACACGCCTAAACGAATTCAACACAACAATTGATTGTCAAGTTAATATGGAAGCATTTCCGTGGCACAACGAAGAAGTTGTATACGACTCCGACATTTCTCGAATATTAGAATGGGAAGAAAAAGAATTTGCTCGACTACATGAGTGTATTAAATCCGGCATTCACCGAAATTATGATCTCGCCTGGCCGTTTATTGAAACACTATTTAGTGATGTGGCATTTACAGTCGACCATCCCATTACCGCCGGTGCAGTATCCCGTAGGCGAGCATCAGTAGACGATTCCGTCTTCACTGAGCCTTTAACACAACTGTATGATGAAATTCAAATAGCTGCAGGTGAACAGCATGCTCAGAATGTAAATACATGGGATTCATATACGCGCATCGTTCTCAAACCAAAATTGAAAAAAGGAAGAAGAATCGATCGTCAAATTGAAAAAGAAGAAGCATTAGCAGCATACGAAGAAGAACATGGCTTTGGACCTGACGATATGTGCAGCTATGATGATGGTAGAGGAGCGCGGAGATACAAATGTGCAGATGGACAACCATCAGATAGAAGTAATAGCATTTTTCGAGAGCTAAATCAGCAATTGGAACAAGAACAACAGGCACGAAATGAAAAAGCGCGACAGTTGCAAGATGCATATATTTCAATAATTCTGCAATCCAAAAAAGTAAAACCAACAAAACAACGCGAAGCGTATCAACCAGATCCACCAGCGAAGAAGCAGCCAATTGAGAAGAGCGACTGCCCGAAGGGCGCTTACTTTGGTGAAAGATTTGAGTACAAAGATTCATCTGGTAAAGGAACAGGTAGATTCGGCCACAAATTCACAACCGACCCGACAATAACAGGGATCTGTGATCACGCAATCAAATAAACAAAAAGGAGAATTAAACGAAAAGAGTATCAAGGGAATCAATAGCAAATCAATAGGGTCAGACTCGATTGATTCTAGCGGTTTGATAGTAAAAGGGTTCTTATGATCATGGCAAAGGGTATCTAGTTTTTAGTAAGATATTTTGGGAGAACGTCACAACGCCTCTTTTGTCCTTATAGTAAACAGAGAACTAAGCAATGTTAAAACTATCGGTATTTATACTTTGTGTGTGTGGTTTCATTGGATTAAGCCCGCAGAGTTATGCTGAGCAATCAAGCTACCCGGAGACATTACCAGATGACCCTAGAAAAATTCGAACTGCTACATCACCCGAGTGGCTTGAGGCGATAGGTCGGTTTGTTTCAAAAACATCTGATACCACGATGGAACAATGTTCGCTCAATCTTATAGCAGATCAGCCAGGGAAAGACGGCATTATTGCAGTGACCGCAGGCCATTGTATTGATCATTGGGCTAGTTATGAAGGTGGCTTTTTAATAGAACAAAATGAAGTGGTCTTTAAGTCAAATTCAGGAAAACTGATACAGCGTGAAATAGTAGCCATTTTAAAAAGTGAAATGAACCCGGGTGATTACGCCATTGTTAAGCTCAATGCACCCATAAAAAACGTTGATATTAAACCGCTTCTCAACGCACCGTATGATTATTTCGATCTTCTTGATGAAGATATGTTCGGAGAAAAATTTAAGCCATATGCAACGATGGCCGGTTTCTCTGCTGATAAAGGTCTTGGGGGAAAAGGTAAGGTTATGACTTATGATGAAAGATGTCGCCTTTATGGTGGCGCTTCGGGGCGTAAGCAAGGTTTTTGTTATTCTTACCAAGGTGCTTCTGGCGGTGCCGTTGCAGTTACAGTGGCTCTTGGTGATATGGCCGATGAAACATGGCAAGTAAGTGTCCAGTCTTATTTTGTAGGCTCAATTGTTGGGGCACGCGGAGGAGATGACAACTCCAAAACTCTGTTCACAGAGACAACGCATTACACCCGAATACTAGACCATATTTTGGCTAGTCATTAATCACTTATTCGATGAAATTATATACTGATATTGATGGTGTATTACTGGGTAAGTCTAGAGAAACAGGCTTACCCACGCTTGCTAACCATGCTGAGCACTATATTGAATATTGCCTTGCCAATTTTGACACCTATTGGCTCACAACACATTGCCGAGGGTCTGCCGATACGGCATTAGATTATCTCACGCCTTATTGTTCGCCTGAGATGTTGGCGTTATTACGACAGATTAAGCCTTCTAATTTTAAAACGTTTAAGACCGAAGCATTATCAGGTGACTTTATTTGGGTCGATGATCAACCCACAGCTTATGAGTTTATGGTTTTAGAGCAAAATGACTGGTTACATCGCTGGTATCAGGTCAATACACGAAAAAATGAGAATGATTTATTATCTTTGCTTGAATCACTTGAGCAACTTCATGAGAATTAAATGACGTATTTCATCGCGAATATAAAGCAATACAACAAGTATCTTTTAGCTTGCTTAATCCTGTTAGTGACAGGCTTTGTAAGTGCAGAGCAAAATAAGATTAAATGGTCTTGGAAAATAGAGCGAGCAGAATTCTATGATAGCGTCATATCAATTACATCAGACAACCATGAACTTAAGCATTATCAGTTTGCTTGTGATTTAAGTGATGCTTTGCCTGAACCTATAAATGATGAAACCTCAGCAACAATTAATATCGTTCATACAGAAGCGAAACCAAATGGTCTTTTAGTGATCACCTGTAATGTGGGCGCTCATTCAGAGCGGATCGTTGTCATTGATCCACTTAACGATGAGCCTGATGCTCTATTTGTCAAAACAGGTAGTTACTTTGTTGACTGGCGAGTAGGAGATGGAGAGCTTTTAATTCGTTATGACGAGCCTTGTAAGCCAGCTGAATCTAAATCATGTGATGTACCCTTTTCAACTGTAGAAATGCCATGGCGCTAGAACAAGTCATCAAAAGCTTTCTAGTTGAAATATTCAGCGGTAGCAGTATCGAAGGTGAGGCTGAATATACTTGCCATGGCATTAATGATGAATGGCTCGACTATCAGCTAGTCAAACTGCCAGGTTTTGATGGCGTTATTACTGTTTCACTTGAAAACGTGTGGCAACAAGCTCTTAAGGGCAATGAATCGTGTTACATAGTACCCGTCATCGGTTATGAAACTATCATTAAGTTTGGTGATACCATGCAAATGAAGAGTCATTTTACGGTCAAACTATCACTGATTTATAGATAAATACTACCAAAATGAATCTACAAAAGAACCTCTTACAGTCGTTAATCGCTATTTCTGAGAATAGTGCTTCTTCAGATAAATTACTCGATAAATTCTCGGAGAACTTTTTAAATTATGCTTCTGAAACGCCAGATAACTTAGACTGTTTAGAACAACTGAAAATAGTGGACGGTAAGTTCTTTGGTCTTGGTCTTAAAAGCGGTGAGTTGATTTCTGACATCCTACATATCGCTGAAGGTAGCGATATTCCACCACAAGTAAAAAAATCATACCCAAACCTGTCCCAAAACCAGTGGGATGCAGTACTAAGATTAGCCATGGTTATTCTGATGATATTTGAAGCAGAAAGGTGATGTTATTCAGCTTAAGAACTTAAGCTAAAACTTATTAGAACATCAGGGCGTTTATATAGATCCTAGTGCCAGAGTTGATCATCATCAAAAATATAAAACAGGCATAAACCAATGACCGGTTTTGGCACGTTAGCGACCACCGTCAAGTGGTCGCTAACCTTCTGCTGACTTATGCCTCTGTTTGTTCTGCCATTTCTAAAGCATCATCAACTTCGATACCAAGGTAACGCACAGTGCTTTCAAGCTTCGTGTGACCTAACAATAGTTGTATTGCTCGCAGATTCTTGGTTCGATGATAAATCAGCGTCACTTTAGTTCTTCTCATTGTGTGAGTTCCATAAAGTGTAGTGTCGAGTCCAATCATTTCTACCCACTTATGTACTATCCTTGTGTATTGGCGCGTTGAGATATGCTCTGATCTATGTAAACGACTCGAAAATAAATAGTCATTTAATGAAAGGTTTTGTAATGAAATCCACTTTGATAAAGAATCACGAGTCTGTTCTGTGATCTCAAATTGAACTGGTTTTTTTGTCTTTTGTTGTAAGATCATGGCTCGGGGAACTATTGTGTTGCCGTTAGATATATCTCTGACCTTAAGTGTTACTAAATCACAACTTCTTAGTTTACTGTCGATAGCAAGATTGAATAACGCCACTTCTTTGATTCTATGTTCAAGTTGAAGTTGAATACGGATTGCCCATATTTCACGCAACTTAAGTGGTGGTTTTTGGCCTATGAGCTTACCTTTATTCCAAGGCTCTTGTGGTTTTCTCAATAATGGTAAATAAAGCATGATACAGCCCTCCTTTTCGGATAGGCTATAGAGTATGAGAGTTATTGATGTTGGTCGCTATTCGACCCAAAGCGGACAGTTTGCTAATACGCCATTTTTTTATCTGGTATATTAACTTTGCTTCTTAATATTGATTGGTTGGTGGATCGTCGCTCAGTGAGTGATTAAAAATATCAATCAAAGATAAATGATGATAACTTTTTGATATTGAAGGAATGTGATGAAAAAAAAGATTCTACCTCAACACCTTTTGGCAATCATTGATGACATGCCCAATATGATTGGCTATTGGGATAGAAATCTACGTTGCTGCTACGCAAACAATATCTACAGCCATTGGTTTGATAAGCAGTCCTCGGATATTATCGGGATGACGTTCCAGGAGTTGGCGGGCGAACATCTATTTTCTCTGAATGAGCCTCATATTGTCAAAGCCTTGGCTGGAGAACCGCAACGCTTTGAACGGGAATTGACCAAACCTAATGGAAGTATGGGTCATATTATCGGACACTACCTTCCCGATTTCAATGACGACGGTACTGTTAGGGGATTTTCGATTCTAGCCAGCGAAATTACGGATTTAAAATGTCACAAGAAACAACTTGAGCTTGTAATTAAAAGCACCGGTGTAGGTATATGGGACTGGCAGGTACAAACAGGGGAAACAGTGTTTAATGAACGCTGGGCAAATATTATTGGATATACACTAGAAGAATTATCTCCTGTGACTATCAACACATGGATTAAATATGCTCATCCGGATGATCTTAAAGAATCAGAACACTTATTAAAAGAACATTGGGCGGGGAAAACTGAATATTACCTTTTTGAATCACGGATGAAACATAAGAATGGGAGCTGGGTCTGGGTTTTTGATACAGGGCAGGTAGTTGAGTGGGAAAGCGACGGTGTACCAAAGAGAATGATTGGAACACATCTGGATATTACAGAGAGGGTAGAGTCCACAATTAAACTAGATGAAGCAAACAAGAAACTAGAGGAGTTGAGCTACCTAGACTCATTAACCGAAATACCGAACAGAAGAGCATATCAAGAAAGACTGGCGCTTGAAGTTTCGGTAGCAAAGAGGACTAAAACCCCAATCTCTCTGCTTGTGATAGACCTTGATTATTTCAAAGAATATAATGACAACTACGGTCATGAGAGTGGCGACGTTGCTTTATTTACAGTTGCTAAACTAATAGAGAAAACATTATCTAGAACAACTGATTTTGTCGCACGCTATGGTGGTGAGGAAATTGTCGTCATTTTGCCGTACACGTCAATAGAAGGCGCAACCTTCACTGCGAAGAAGATACTTCAGAGCGTAACTGATAAAAATATTGAGCATTCAGGTTCAAAATTCAAAAAAATATTGACGGTAAGTATAGGTGTTGCTTCAGCCGAAGCTAAGTTTGATGAGATATTTTTTCATGCAGATAACGCAATGTATTTAGCAAAGAAAAATGGTCGAAACAGGTATGAAATACATACCGAAAAATAACGCATGCAGTCTTGGCCATTGAGTAAGGGTTTAGGTTTCAATATGACTTCACCGGTGGGAAAACAGCAAAACAAATGACCGTTTTTGGCACGTTAGCGACGGATTGTTCCAAGGGCAGTAACCGACCCACAGCTGACAGCTAGGTTATTTAATCTCAATAATTGGGTGATTCCCATCCATAGGATGTTGAAAAAGCATTTAAAATTATTGCGAGGGTTATTTTATTTGGCTTAAATGATTAAAAAAATGTTTATCTGATGTGTTGATATGTGTAGTCCACATTTCCATAAAGTCAGTCACACTATCTTTCTGCCAATTACCATTTTCAATATCTGCACTTTTAGATGTAAGGCTTGCCAATATTTTATTATGAATATCCGCATGTTCATTATATTGGGGATAGCGCGTATCTATCATATGCTGCTCTTCATGTTTGAAATGTATACGAGTAAGTCGATATAGCTCCATTACTAACCTAATAAGTTCATCCTTAGATGTCGATGAGACAATATCATTGGCTAAAATGAATAATTCTTTATGTTCACGGTCAGTTGCTGCCTCTCCAAGTTCATAGCTAGTTTCCCATGTAAAATACATCGCTCGAGTCTTCAAAGATTGACCTTATGCTCGGTTAGTAAAGGTATAGTCTCACTTTACATAAAATCAGAACAAATTTATAGTTTTTTGTTGTGTAGCAAGTGCTGCAGAGTATTGCACTTGGTTTTCAGGTTTCTGGGCTGACATTTCCCAACTTTGAATAGCTCCTTCTGGCACTTAACAGCCTCTAGTGTAGAACGGACGAACTATTAACTGGATCGATGGCTAAGAGGCTGTTACCGACCCAAAGTGGACAGCTAGGTTATTTGACTTTAGGAAGAAAGATTATCAATAATTGAACACATCCCATTACTGGCCTCTACGGCTATAATCGAACCGGCGCGACCATGAAGTTGTTGGATGTTAAAACCTATATTTTCATACTATCTCATCAACAGTATCATCAATTAAAGTGTCCAATGAGGGATTGTCTAGAGGTAGATAAGTAAAATCATTATTAATATCGACAGCAACTTGGAAGTCTCCGCCATGGAAATCCCCATCAGTATCCATGGCATCAACACCAAAATTTAGAACAACATCATCATAGGAAGTTGCCGTGACATCTGAGTTAACAGAAATAATTTTGTAACTTCCTTCTGAGTTTGCATTGCCTCCTGAGTGATTTGCCCACATCTGAATTTCATCAAACCCTGAACCATTAATAGAAATGGAGGTGTTAGTACTATCATTTGATGCTGTTGCAGCTACATTCTGAACACCACCAACCGGATTATCATTTAGATATAATTGATATGAATAGATATCATTGCTGCCTCCTGTTGTTGAGAAGTTTCCTACTGTCACACTCATATCACTGAATGAACCTGCAGAATCCTCTAATGCAATAATTACAATTTCTGAATCACCTTCCTCAACGAGACCATTATCGACGCCATAACCATCACTCGAAGCATTGATGAGGTCTGGACCAGAACTATCCGTTGCAGAAATGTTGACAATAATGCCATTTTGACTAACTTGTGTAACACTTTCTACCGGCGACCCTGCATCAACAACAGACCCTGTCAAAGTAACGGTTGTCTCTACGACTGGCCCTTGCAACAGTTGGTCTAAAGCTATTGTGTAACCATCGCCAGTATCATTATGGGTTAATGAAAATACACTATCATTATTTGCATCAACAGCTTTAAGACTACCATCAGTTTGTGACTGATAGCTTATTTCATGGCCATCAAAAGTTGTTAAGCCCAATGGTACTGTTCCATTAAATGTCAGACTAGCTAAACCATCTGCACCCGTATCAATCACTAAATCACCCGAGGCTTCAGCCCCCACAAGATTAGCTAAGCTTGCATTAGTAATCGAAGTGATTTCAATAATATCATCAACCACTGCGATGAAAGCCCTACCGGTAACTTCATCGCCAGCCCCCACTGTGCTGGCAATAACTTTAATATTACCTAAATCTAATGGATTTCGACCAGGTATAGCCAAATGTTGAAATGCATCATCTAATATTGCCTGAACAGTCACATCTGCCGACGACCCAGCAGTGATGGTCGAAGCTGTTAACGTTAATGTGACCGCCACTGAAGAGCCTATTAAGCCTTCAATTTTGATATCGCTAACTCGATTCCAAGACACATCATCAACGCCGTCATCATTTGTATCAAGTTTTAACGAAGACAAATCAGTATCGAATTGAAATGAAGTCAGATCGGCTGTCCCAGCTGTAAATGTCAGTGAATTATCTATAACTGTATCAACTATAAGCGCTTCATCTGCACTCAAATAAATCGTGTCTCCCCCCAGTGGACTATCATATTGATCGAGTATAGTTCCGGTTGCTGCAGCAACACCAACATCAACAGTACCATTGGGGTTCGTGGCTGACACAATGCGAGCAGTAAAAATCTCATTACCCTCTTCTAATGCATCAAAATGTGTAGTTACATCAAAGGTATTGAAGCCACTGCCCGAAGGGATAACAACCGTGACCGTATCAATGATTTCATAGTCTTTGCCTTCTATAGCGCTATCACTTGCCAAACTCAACACTTCAACTGTCACAGAGGTGTCTTCATTACTGATAATGTCTTGACTGACTGTAAAAGTGACATTGTCACCTTCTATTGCACTGCCACCTCCAATACCGGTACTGATCGATACTTCTGGTGGGAGATAGTCATCTAATATTGTTCCCGTTGCTAATGCTGTACCAATACCAACAGTGCTATTTGGATTACTCACTGAGACAATACGAGCAGTAAATGTTTCATTACCTTCTTCTAATGAATCAATATGTGTAGTTACATTGAAGGTGTTGAAATTACTATCCGCTGGAATAACAACCGTAACCGTATCAATAACTTCATAGTCGGCTCCCTCAGCTGCACTATCACTTTGCAGACTGAACACTTCAATAATGACGGTGGTGTCTGCACTACTAATAATGTTTTGGCTGACGGTAAAAGTGACATCATCACCCTCTACTGCACTGCCCCCGTCAATGCCAGTACTAATTGAGATTATCGGAGTAGCTTCTGATTCTGATAGTTCATCTACCACCGGTGCTTGAAACTCTTCTTCTATTTCAGGAAATGCAACGGAAATACCCGTTGTGTCAAACCCCGATGTTGGTATCACTTCAGGTGCCAAGTAGTCAACTTGAACAAAATCAGTCCCTTCATTTCCATCTGCTGTACCAGCACCTGCTGCAGTTGCTTCTGCGATGTCTGTTGGATCAACATCAGCTAAGATTGCAGCTTGTATAGCAGACGCTTCGGCTTCGGCTACGCCAACACTATCTGGCGCCGTCGGATCATAGGCTTCACTATCAAGAACAATTTGCGAATTGCGACCAAGATCCATCGTACTACCATCGGAAAATTCAATTACTAATGCACCTGGTACTCCGGTAGTAATTAATTCATCAGCATGGACATTACTGCCAACTTGTAAATTTCGATATTTTCCATCTGCATCTGTTGCAGTTACAGTACCAGATAGTGTTTTGATGGTACCAATCATAGTCGCCATGATAACTCCTCCAAAAACCCATAAATTATTTACAAATCATCTAGATATGATCTAATTATGCTCTCTCATTAAAGAAAATCCTATAGCACCAAGGTACTAACGTTGATACATTCATGATCTGAATCAAATTTTTATAAATACAAAGAAAATCAGGGTCAGGTCTTGCAATCAAGCATTTTACTCATTTAAATTTCGATTAATGATGGATCGAATCATTAGGGTCTAGATTTTGGCATTGATTCTCCCGAAAGGAATATTTGGAGCTTAGGTTTGTATGTCAAAGTATTTTCAAGAATTAATAGTTAGTTCTCTAGAACTTGATGTAGAGAGTTTTGAATTGTTAGTTGAAATGAGTCGAGATGCATGTATAGATGATGGCGTTATTTTTAATATGAAATCGTTTGAGTCAACATTTCATGATTTACTGAATACCCAAAAAATCAAAGCGGTAAGCTATGATCAAAAATCGGCGACTTGGAAAGATGTGGAATTTAGAGCTGGAGAACGAAATCATTGTTGGTTTGTTTTAAATGAGACATGATCAGAAAAATCAGAGTCAGGTCTTGCAATCAAGCATTAACAGGGCAGGTATCAATACGAATGATTGAATAGTGGCAGATAGCTTCAGGCTCCTGAGGTTTCTGAGATTTTGTATTGATTATCAAGTTACTAAGATTTATAGTCAGTGTATGCAAAAGAATTACACGGAATGTTTATTCTTGCTTAATAACTATTTCTAGTGGTTGACTTCCATAGTATAAAAAATAGTGAGGGTCTTTTTATGAGAAAAAAACCTAGACCTATAGAAATAACCACATTTCTTATATTTCCCTTTATAAAAAACTATAAAAAGATTTGTTGTACTATCAAAAAATACACAATTCATAGTTTTTTACTCGTTCTAGCGTGTCTGCTAACACCATTGTCTGTAGCATTATCAACACCTTCTAGCACATTAGAATTGAGTGATGATGAAATCCAATGGTTAAATAACCATCCTACGGTGACCTTCACTGGTGATCCTAACTGGCTGCCCTATGAGGCTTTTGATAAAAATGGCCAATATATCGGCATTGTTTCAGAGCACCTGAAATTAATCTCTAATACAACCGGCATTCAATTTAAGATGAGTCCGAGTAAAACATGGACAGAATCAACTGAAAAAGCCAAAAATGGTCTAGTTGACATCATCTCAGAGACTGATGATTCGGATCTACAGACACACCTCACATTTACAAACAGTTATTTATCAAACCCTATCGTTATAACTATGCGTAATACAGAAAATCACGTTGAAAACCTATCATTAATCTCCGATAAAAAAATCGCATTAATTAAAGATTACGGATACGCTTCAAAAATTCGTCGTGAGTACGACAATATATCGTTTGTTACTGTAGATGATATTCAACATGGATTAATTTCTGTTTCTACGGGGGAGATTGATGCGCTGTTATGTACACTTGCCTTATGTAGTTACACCATTTCAGAACTTGGCTTAAATAATGTGCGCATTGTAGGCAAAACAGAATTTGATACCAAGCTCGCACTAGGCGTACAAAAAAACCTTCCTGAACTGGTTTCCATACTTAACAAAGCGATTAGTGAAATTTCTCCCGTAGATCAACAAGGCATTTTAGATCCCTGGATAAAGCAAAAATTTATACCCAAAACAGATTACAGCCTCGTTTATAAAATCATTCTTGCAGCTGTTACTTTATTAATGATATTTGCCTTGTGGAATCGTCGTTTATCAAAAGAAATTGTTCTTAGAAAAAAAACTGAAAGTGAGCTTAAATCTGCAGAGGAAACATTACGATTATCTCATCAACGTCTTTTTTTGCACCGTGAACAAAATCCACTTGCCGTTATAGAATGGAATACTAAGTTTGAACATGTTTATTGGAATGATTCTGCAGAAAAGATATTTGGTTTTAAAAGAGAAGAAGTTTATAACCAGCATATTACAAAGAACATATTACCCGAAAGTGCTAGGGAAGCCGTTGATATTGTATGGGAAAATTTATTAACAAACAAAGGTGGAGAACGCAGCACGAATGAAAATGTTACTAAAGATGGACGTATTATATTATGTGAGTGGTATAACACCCCACTGGTTGATAAAAATGGAACGGTGATAGGCGTTACTTCACTAGTAGATGATGTTACACAGAAAAAATTATCTGAAGAAATGATCTGGAAACAAGCTAATTTTGATGACCTAACCGGTCTACCTAATCGAAATATGTTTCATGACCGACTACACCATGAAATCATGAAGTCAAAACGTGCCAATTTATCACTCGCTTTATTACTCCTCGATCTGGATGGCTTTAAAGAAGTCAATGACACATTAGGTCATGCTATCGGTGATATTTTATTACAGCAAACAGCAGCACGAATTAATGAATGTGTACGCGAATCAGACACAGTTGCACGTTTAGGTGGCGACGAATTTACAATTATATTATCCGAGTTAGAAGACAAAGATCACATACACCGTGTTGCCGAGAATATTATTCAAAAATTAGCCGAGGAATTTTATCTGGAGGAAGAATCCGTTCATATTAGCGCTAGCATTGGAATAACGCTTTTTCCACATGATGCAGATAATATAGAAGACCTTATTAAGAATGCAGATCAAGCCATGTATGAAGCAAAAAATAAAGGTCGTAATTGCTTTAGTTATTTCACCCAGTCATTACAAGACAATGCATTAAAAAGGTTACAACTCACTAAAGATTTACGTCAAGCCATTAATCACCAACAATTCGAAGTGTACTTTCAACCTATTGTGGATATGAAGACCAATGAAATTCACAAAGCTGAAGCACTCATAAGATGGCATCATCCTAAACATGGCATGATAAGCCCACTTGATTTTATTCCATTAGCAGAAGAGACAGGTTTAATTAATAAAATAGGTGATTGGGTATTTAAAGAATCTGCTCGTTGGGCCAAGCACTGGAACGAAAAATTTAATACGCCACTGCAAATTTCAGTCAATATGTCCCCTATCCAGTTTAAAGTAGAAAATAAAGTTTTCTCTAATAACTGGTTAGAGCATTTAAACGATACCGGCTTGTCAGGCAAAAATATCGTTATAGAGATAACAGAAGGACTGTTATTGCATGCAGAAACCGATATTATTGAAAAACTGCTCTGGTTACGTGATGCAGGTATTCAGGTCGCTATTGATGATTTTGGCACGGGCTATTCATCCCTCGCTTACCTGAAAAAATTTGATATTGATTATTTAAAAATTGACCAGTCATTTGTACGCAATATGGAAACAGATAGTAATGATGTCGCTTTATCAGAAGCCATTATTGTTATGGCCCACAAACTGGGCTTAAAAGTAATCGCTGAGGGTGTAGAAACCGAGGCTCAGAAACAACTACTTATAAATGCTGATTGTGACTTCGCCCAAGGCTACCTATATTCCAAACCTGTCCCAGCAAAAGAATTTGAAGCGTTACTACAACACCAAACACCATTTCAAGAGATACCAGTTACAAAGTCATTATAAAAAATAATAGAAAGGGTACGAAGGTGGCTTGTAGCTAGATAAAGGTGATAGCTCAATATTGCCATCCTACTATTTCTTCTTGTTTTGCTTGTGCTGCTATTAAAGCTGAAATGATCCGGGCCCTTGAGGTTTTATGTTTCTCGGCCATTAATGAGATCGTTGTGAAATCTTTAAATTCATTCAAGTCTTCCCTGTTTACTAGACGCATAGGGTTGAAAGATTCCTGGTCTTTTGAGTGCTCTTCAGCTAGTTGAATTTGTCTCATTTGACACTCCTCATAAATTGATAATTAATACTAAATCTTGTTAATCAATATAATCTGAGAAACACTATAGTTCTTGACCGAACACGCCAATCACTTATCCTTTTATAAATATTCTTTCGAGCTCATATGGACAAAGCAGATACTAATGCATTTTCTAGGTACTTAGCCTAAGATCGCAGTTATAATATCTAGGCTACAGACGGGTTATCGTGGCATTCAGAATAACATTCCATCCTGACAGGACAGCTATCCACTTATGAAAGAAAAACTTGTTCTTATCGGTAACGGTATGGCTGGCATGAGAACAGTTGATGAACTGTTAAAACTGGCGCCTGATAAATATGACATTACGGTGTTTGGTGCCGAGCCACATGGTAATTACAATCGCATTATGTTGTCGCCAGTATTAGCAGGTGACAAGTCGCTTGAAGATATCATCATCAATGATTTGCAGTGGTATCAAGATAACAATATCACCTTGCATACTGGTTGCACCGTTACGGAAATCGACCGTAGACATAGAAGAGTGATTGCTGACGATGGCCGGGTTGCTGACTATGATCGTTTGGTTCTTGCTACGGGTTCTAATCCGGTGATGTTGCCTATTGAAGGGCAAGACTTAGACGGTGTGATCAGCTTTCGAGATATCAATGATGTCAATGTCATGATAGAAACTGCCAAGACTCATAAGAATGCCGTTGTTATTGGTGGCGGATTATTAGGCTTAGAAGCGGCAAACGGTTTGTTATTACAAGGTATGAACGTCACAGTTGTTCATCGAAGTGGCAGTTTGATGAGTCAGCAGTTAGATGCAGAGGCTTCGGTGCTAATGCAACAGGAACTAGAAGAGACTGGTTTACGTTTTTTAATGAATCACGATACCGGTGTACTTTTGGGCAATGAACGTGTCGAAAAGGTGCGCTTTAAAAATGGTGATGAGATTGACGCTGATCTGGTGGTGATGGCGATTGGTGTTCGTCCAAATATTGCGCTTGCAGAGAAGTCTGGTATTGAGTGTGATAAGGGTATTGTAGTCTCTGACACCTTGCAGACCTATACACCGAATATTTATGCAGTGGGTGAATGTGTTCAGCATCGAAAGCAAACATTTGGTTTGGTTGCTCCTTTATTTGAACAGGCAAAAGTATGTGCTAATCATTTAGCTGAAATGGGCATTGCATCGTATCTTTCCACTATCACTGCGACCAAATTAAAAGTGACCGGCATTAACCTTTATTCGGCTGGTGATTTTATTGGTGACGAAACTAGCCAAGCAATAGTATTTAGAGATCCGGAACGACATATCTATAAAAAATTAGTAATTAAGGACAACATCATTATCGGCATTGTGCTTTATGGCGATACGATGGATGGCAATTGGTATTTCACCTTACTGACGATGCAACAGAACATTAGTGAGATACGTGATGATATTTTATTTGGTCAGCAATATATGGTTGACACTGAGGAGCTGGAAGCATAATGGCTAAGTCTACAGTTACTCAAACAAGCTGTGCCTATTGTGGTGTGGGTTGTGGTGTATTGGCTAAGGTCGCTGATGATGGTACGGTTTTGGTGGAAGGCGATAAATCGCATCCAGCTAATTTTGGTCGTTTATGTTCAAAAGGTTCAGCCTTAGCTGATACGGTTGGCTTGGAAGGGCGATTATTACACCCTGAGATCAATGGCCAAAAAACCTCATGGGATGAAGCACTTTCTTTTGTCAGTGACGGGTTTAAAAAGATCATCGCTGAACATGGCCCCGATGCTGTTGCTTTTTATGCCTCGGGCCAGTTATTGACCGAAGATTATTATGTGGCCAATAAATTGATGAAGGGGTTTATTGGCAGTGCCAATATAGATACTAACTCTAGACTCTGTATGGCCTCGCCGGTAGTAGGTTATAAACGAGCCTTCGGTGCTGATGCGGTGCCGTGTAGTTATGAAGATCTTGAGCAGGCTGATTTAATCGTAATTGAAGGATCAAATACGGCGTGGTGTCACCCCGTTGTTTTCCAACGAATCAGTAAAGCGAAACAAGAACGACCAGAGTTAAAGATTGTGGTGATCGACCCTCGTAAAACGGCGACCTGTGAGATTGCTGATCTCCATCTTCCTATCAAGTCTGGCACCGATGTCGCCTTGTTTAATGGTTTATTAAATTACCTTCATCAACATGAAGTTATCGATCGTGAGTTTATTAAAAAACACAGCAATGGGTTTTTAGAAGCATTAGTTGCAGCTCAAGTGCTAGATCTTCAACAAACAGCTGAGACTTGTGGTTTAACGGAAGTCGATATAGTAGCTTTTTATGAGCTTTTTTCTGGCAATGAAAAAACAGTGACCTTGTTTTCACAAGGGGTGAATCAATCATCATCTGGTAGTGATAATTCAAATAGCATTATTAACTGTCATATCGCGACAGGGCGTATTGGCAAAGTGGGGGCTGGCCCGTTTTCGATTACCGGTCAGCCTAATGCGATGGGCGGTCGAGAAGTCGGTGCATTGAGCAATCAATTGGCTGCTCATATGGAATTAGAGAATGCTGAGCATCATAATTTAGTCTCTCGTTTTTGGCAGGTAGATAACTTAGCCTCAACTGCCGGCAATAAAGCGGTTGAACTATTTAATGCTGTGGATAGTGGAAAAATAAAAGCAGTCTGGATCATGGCAACTAACCCAGTAGTGAGTATGCCTGATGCAGATCGCGTCAAAGCTGCATTAGATAAATGTGAGCTAGTGATCGTATCGGATTGTGATAAAAATACTGATACTACTGAATATGCAACGGTATTATTACCGGCCCAAGCATGGGGTGAAAAAGATGGCACGGTAACAAATTCAGAAAGACGAATTAGTCATCAACGTCGATTTTTAGCCATAGCGGGTGAAGCGAAACCTGATTGGTGGATTATTTGCCAAGTGGCACAGCGCATGGGTTTTGCTGATGCTTTTCAGTACCAAACTCCGGTTGAAATTTTCAGAGAGCATGCTGCCTTATCTGCTTTTGAAAATGAAGGCACGCGAGACTTTGATTTAAGTGCCATGAGCGATATTACTGATCATCAATATCAATCTTTGCAACCAATACAGTGGCCGGTCACTAAGACAAAGACAAAAGGCACGGCACGTTTATTCGAGAATAATTCTTTTTATACGCCAAGCAACAAAGCACAATTTATTGCCGTGCATGCTTCACCGCCGGTGAATATACCTACTGAACAATACCCGTTAATTTTAAATACCGGACGGGTTCGTGATCAATGGCACACCATGACAAGAACGGCCCGTAGTGCCAAGCTGAATAGTCATATCCCAGAACCGATGCTTGAAATTCATCCTGATGATGCTCAAACGTGGCAAGTAGAAGAGGGGGCATTAGCCCAAGTTACTAGCGAATGGGGACGAATGATTGCCCGAGTACAAGTGAGTGACAGTCAAAGCCAAGGCAATGTTTTTATACCGATGCATTGGAATGCTCAGTATGCAGCTTTAGCTCGGGTTGGTGCTTTAGTTAATCCGGTTGTTGATCCTCATTCTGGACAGCCAGAGTTTAAACATACACCGGTTAAAGTAGTTGCTTATCAACCGGTTTGGCATGGATTTATATTGTCGCGAACGCCGATTGATCTTGATGATGATATTCATTATTGGGTCAAAATTAAAGGTGAACAATTTTGGCGTTATGAGTTAGCCGGTGAAACCTTAATTGCTGATCCTCAAGCTTGGGCGAAATCTCTGTTAGCTATGCACGGTGATTATTTGGAGTTTGAAGATAAAGGAACACAACGTTATCGCGGTGCCAATATCATTAACGATAAGCTTGAAACCATCGTATTTATATCACCAAACCATGATCTGCCAACGCGCACATGGCTAGGCCAACTCTTTAGTGATGAAAGTATTAACGACGAAAAAAGAGCAAGCTTGTTAGCCGGTAAACCGGGTGCAGGTATGCCTGATGTTGGCGCCATTATTTGTGCGTGTTTTGGTGTTGGTGAAAATATGATTAAAGATGCAGTTTTAAACGATGAAGCTAAAACCATTGATGATATTGCTAGCTTGCTAAAAGCAGGCTCTAACTGTGGTTCTTGTGTGCCAGAGATTAAAAAATTACTTAGCGGTTCATGAGAGCAGACTAGCGAAAATAGGTGAAATAAATCTCATACGGACTTACACTAAGGGTTGAAACGCTGAGTATGGTGCCTAGGTCAATATGTTCTCCAATCTGTCAATTCAACAAAAAATCACCAGTTTATTACTGAGTTATTTTGTTATCGCATTTATTGCAATCACCTCTACCTTGTTTGTATCTGGTCGATTAGAAGGTGGTGCGGCGGCAATAAATGATGCAGGTAGTGAACGCATGCGTTCTTATCAGATAGGCTTTCTTTTAGATGAGTATGTCGATAACCCTTCTAAAGAATTACGAAAAGAAATAGACCAAACGATAAATTTATTTGAAGAAACGTTGGTCGTGCTCAAGGAGGGAGATCCTAGCCGTCCTTTATTGTTGCCTAAGGATGAAGAAATTCGCTCAGCCTTAGATAAAATACAACAAACATGGGCACAGCAGAACAAACACTTTGTCACAGCAATTCTAAATGAAAGCGATAAAACATCAGCAGCTGTTTTATTGCAGCAATATCGTGCTGAGCTAAAACCATTTGTCGCTCAGGTAGATAAATTGGTAGTGATGGTTGAAAAAAGCCAAGCTAATGCAACACGCTTATTACGACACTTTCAAAATGGCTTAATCACGCTTGCCTTTGTAGGCACTATTTTATTGATTTCTTTGTTTATGAAAATGGTGATCACTCCCATTAAACGATTGAAAAAAGGTTTAGATAAAATGGGCCAAGGTGACTTTAGTATTCGCCTTCCGGTCAATGGCAGTGATGAGTTAGCTGATTTAGCGACTGGTTATAACCAGATGGCAACACAGTTACAAGAAATCTATCACACGCTTGAAGAACGCATCAGCAGTAAAACAAAAAGTATCGAGTTAAAAGGCCGGGAGCTGGCGGCGCTTTATGATACGGCATCTTTTTTAAATGCTTCTACCACAACGGAAAATATGTGTGATGGTGTCTTAGGTAAAATGGTTGCATTGTTTGAGGCAAAAGCGGGTGTTATCAGGCTGGTTGATCAACGAGATGGTGTTCCAATTATTGCCTTTCACGGTGTATCGGAAGAGTTTCTAGCACAAGAAAATCAATTGCAATGTGGTGACTGCCTGTGCGGTGAAACGGCCAAAGGAGCACCGGCAATAAGCCAAGATTTGAATCAAATGTCTGAACCCCTTATTTCACAATCAACCTGTAT
>ENA-OSET01001864-OSET01001864.1-sediment-metagenome-genome-assembly--contig:-NODE-1864-length-21185-cov-236.880993_pt1 | contig 21185 bp, 20 predicted proteins | sample MGYA00237882_ERZ534229 | MGnify/ENA primary metagenome ERZ534229 (study PRJEB26408, sample SAMN06266212) | sediment metagenome | isolation source: Hudson Canyon methane seep mesocosm | place... | reverse complement strand
CAACTCACTTTCCAAAATAATACTCTCTTCGACAACGGCCATAATACCGTCTAGATATTGTTCCTCGGCTTGAGCCCTAGCCCCTGACACCGATAATAAACAAACCAAAACCATTAACACATGCACCAATTCTTTCATTCCCTTTTTACCTATCATTAATTATTGGTCCGCTGATCTTCATATCCTGGCAAATTCTCATTTAAGAAATTACCTAGCTTATCTCCAAGAGCGGTTAACCCCTTAAGTTCTAGTTGCACAAATAATCCTATATCATATTGTTCCTGATCTTCTGCCACCTGACTAGTAGAATTAGCATAACGACGACCTAACACTCTGAATCGCCAACAACAATTATCTTTCTCTAACCCCGAAAACATTTCAAGAGACATATTTTCCTTTAATGAATAAACCCAACGCCCTACAAGATTCCAATCATCAAACAATGGCCATGCAAAAGATAGGTCACTTTGAATAAGTCCATTTCGACGGTAGCGATAACCTAAATTAACTAAACTAATATTCTCATCCCTATACTCTAACGAAGCATTAAACCTATCAATTCGTCGCTGACTTCCTGTCCTAGGGTCCGGGCTAACATCAAGATCTGGAATCCAATGTAATTCCGAGCTATAGCGCAAATTCTTAGTCAGTTCCCCTTTCAATCCCACAATTATATTAGAGAAATTACTTTCCAAAAAATCATATTGTTGGTCAACATTTAATTGCGCATAATTTAATCCTAACCTTGAATCCATTAACGCCGTCGAAACACCATAAACGACTCTATTAGCCGCAGCAATACTATCTGGTCCACTTTGCAATAAGGCCCTATACATCTGGCCAGAATTAGTATCATAACTACCCGAATCAAATTGCTGGTTACTATTAGCCTCATGTTGTGGAATATAGAAATATGAAGCTCTGGGTTCAATGGTATGGCGTAAATTCAAACCAAGTACATCTGAAAACTCCCGTTGCAACATAAAGTTACCCGCAATTTCATAGATAGGTAGTGTTCGAGTGTAAGTTGTTGACGTATTATCATCTTGATTTTCTAATTGATAAGCCGTGTGTTGCACAGTCACTTTTGGTGTAACATTAAAACCCGCTAACTGTAGAGGTAATGCAATACTCGGCTTTAAGTTTACCCGAGAACCGATAACGCCCGTTTTCTTCTGAAAATAAACAAATTCATTATCCGCATTTAAATCAACTGAAACAAAATCAAAACCCTCAAAATTCAATAATTTTCTAAGACTAAGATTAACCTGTGGTAGGCGGCGGTAAGGCTTGTCTGCATCTGAAATTGTATTATCAATAGTCAGATAATGCTCAACCATTGCTGTTAGGTTCACACTCGGCATTGCTACAGACCCTAATGTCCCTTCTGATTCTGGAACACTGTACCTCATGGTACTAAAACTTCGCATTTGAGCATTTTGTGTCACCGTAAAGGAATTGCTCAATTCATCATAATAATCATCATCTGACAAATAATTAACATCAACATCAAATGCCAAACTATCCCCTACTATTAAATCAGGTTTCCACTGGCTTTGATTTTGCCATTTAAAATTCCCACGCTGTTTCCCTTTATGAGGGTTAACGGTCACTTCATCTAGTGCGGTTGCTTTATTATCACTGATTAAAAATTCAACAGAAAATTTACCGTTGCTAGATGCTGACAAATAACGAAAATCCCCTGCCAACATTAAACCACGCTCGGACATATAACGCGGTCTTAACACTGCATCATAATTAGGGGCAATATTCCAATAATACGGCACAGTAAAATCTAAACCATTTTTCTCGGTATTATCCCAAGCGGCATTTAAGAAACCCGAAACCCGCCGATCATCTAAAGGGAAAGAGAAGTAAGGTGTATAAATTACCGGTACCCCTTTAAACTCTAACCAAGCTTCTTTTACAGCACCCTTACCCGTTTTATCATTCAATTTTGCCCGCTTTGCATGTAACACCCAATCCTGATTACCCGGTTTACAGGTGGTATAAGCAACATTTTTATAACGTGTTAAAAATTCATTTTCACGATAAACCACATCCGCTGTTCCTCGTGTTCTCCCCCCTGGCGAGATAAACAATGCCGTTCTTAACCGTGACTCATCGGTTGCGAGTTTCATAAACGAGGTATCACTGTAAAAAGAAATGTCATCGGCGCGGTAATAAACATTACCTTGCGCATCAATAGTACTCGAGACTTTATCTAATGCCGCTTTATCAGAGAGGGTTCGCTGGTCGGCACGTACCATTTCCACATTACCGACAAAGGTTGTGACTTCATTATCAAAAGACTCTGCCGAATCCCCTTCAATAACCAAAGGTGAACTCAATCGAAAGGATGCATCGACTGCGAAATCAAAATCTTGACGATTGATCGGCAAACGCTCACAGTTCTCCCAAGGATCAAACTTAAGATCCCCTTGCATCATTTTAAAAATATCTTCTTGGGCAACCGCAAAGGCCGGCTGAAAAATCGATGATTTAAAATCATCATCAACAATGACTCGCCCTTCTCCTTGAGGATCACGACCCATCAAACTACAATCCCACGAGTCATCCCCCTCACCTGACAAACAGGTCCAGCCGGGACGCTTTGCAATTGACCCTGGCGGTAGTTCGACGGGCGTAAATTCAGGTGAAACTTTGGGAATTCGGGTCACCGTTGCTGGCACTAATTCGGTAATAGCCGGTGACCTTGAGTTGACTTCGGTGACACTCCCACTGGCGGTATCTTTATCCGTTACACACAACCATTCTTGACTGCCCTTTTTTTGCTGACAACTCCAGCCTGCTGTGGCCCCTTGAGACAACGCTGCTACGCTATAAACCCAAAGACATACAACAATAAATAATCGAAGGAACATAAATACCAGTAGTTTTTATTGGCTGAACTGCGCTAAATCAAATACTATAATATCTTACAGTAATTCATCCGCTGCTTAATTAATTAATTCAAGCCTTTTATGCCAAAGACCGATGCAAGACTTTTAGCCATTAAACATTGGTTAAGCCATACATTAAAACTTAACTATAGTACTATTGAGCCCGCTTCAAATGATGCCAGTTTCAGGCGCTATTTTAGAGTCTCCCATCCACAGGGAAGTCACATCGTGATGGATGCGCCTCCTGAGCAAGAAACCTTGTCGCCTTTTATAAAAATTAGCACATTACTCACTCGAAACGGCCTTAAGGCACCCTCTATTTATGCACAAAATACCCATGAAGGGTTCTTACTACTGGATGATTTTGGATCCATTTGTTATCTAGACCAATTAGCCCCCGAAACCGTTGAGATACTCTATAAAGCGGCCATGCAGTCTCTACTCGATATGCAAGTCACGATCAACCCCGTTCAGCATGCGCTTCCAGTCTATAATCACGCTTTATTGCATCAAGAACTCGAGTTATTTAGCAATTGGTTTGTCACTGAACTGCTCAATATCACCCTCTCACCCGCAGCACACCGAGAACTAGAGCGCACCTGGACACTCCTAATTAAATCAGCACTGGAACAACCTCAAGTTTTTGTTCATCGAGATTATCACAGTCGTAACTTAATGATTCTCGAGGAACAATCGCCGGGTATTATTGATTTTCAAGATGCTGTACAGGGCCCGGTCACTTACGATTTAGTATCCCTTTTACGTGATTGTTATATCACTTGGCCTAAACAACAGGTTTTACACTGGGTGACCGCCTACCACCGTCAATTACAACATCACCCTCAGTGGCACTGTAGCTTACCCCAATTTATTCGTTGGTTTGACTTCATGGGACTTCAGCGCCATCTGAAAGCGATCGGTATTTTTTCGCGTTTAAAAATACGCGACCACAAAGAAAATTATATTAATGATATTCCACGCACCCTTAATTATGTCATTCATATCAGCGATGATTACCCCGAGCTATCATCATTCAGCCAGTTACTCAAAAATGAAGTTCTGCCTGCAAAAAATCTGCCGTCATGAAAGCCATGATTCTAGCGGCCGGCCGCGGTGAAAGACTTCGCCCCTTAACCGACAAACACCCCAAACCCTTACTCCCTGTCGCCGGCAAGCCATTAATCGAATACACTATTGAACGTCTTGTTAGCGAGGGATTTCAAGACTTAGTCATTAATATTGCTTATCTTGGCATACAAATCAAAGAGACCTTAGGCAACGGCCAGCGTTTTAATGCCACTATCAGTTACTCCGATGAAGGAGACAATCCGCTTGAAACTGCAGGCGGTATTATCCGAGCGCTACCCTTGCTGGGTGATAAACCTTTTATTGTGGTCAATGGCGATATCGCTACTGACTTTAATTTTTCAACCTTAAAAGAACAACCGATTGATTTAGCACATCTCGTTCTTGTACCCAACCCAGACCACCATCCTCACGGTGATTTTGCTATCAAAAACACTCTTATTACAGAGAGCGCCTCACCACGCTACACCTTCAGCGGCATTGGCCTCTATCACCCCAAACTTTTCAACAATCAACCCGCCAGTAAATCTGCACTCAAACCACTCCTGCAAACAGGCATTCAAGCACAAGGCATATCCGGTGAACTCAGCCATAATTTCTGGCTGGATATTGGCACTGTTGAACGCTTAAAACAGTTTGAACAACATGTCAGAAACAACCTTTAACAATCAAAAAAAAGCGGTTTAGATTATTTAGTAAAGGTAATAAACTGCCGGTAAGGCGAGTCCCCTTTCCAAGTAAAAGATTCTGTGTAGTAGTGCATTAGACTCAAATAGCCAATAAACACTAACGTGACAACGCGTCTAATTTCAACTCCAAAGAAGAACTCTATTAACACCTCGCAAAGGTAATCACCATATTGTTGTAATCCAAAAGCTATCGCAAACGATAAAAGAGGCAAGACTAGAAAAACCGACAGCCCTATTTTCTTCGCGCCCCGATAAATAAAATTTCGCGGTTCGACGCTATGACGATTGTAATCATGTGTCACATAGAAAATATACGCGGTAATATCATGCACTAATCTTGGCACCAAAATAGCCAAAAAATAATACTCCTGAGTAAATAAATAAAAACTTGAAAAAACTAGAAAAGCATTTGCCCATAAAAATATTTTGCCAAATAAGGTGGGTACTGACTTCTGACAAGAAAACGTCGACACTAACAACGCAATACTCAAAATAGAAACAATACTTTTAATCACAAGCACTTCGTTAGGTGACAGATTATTTTTCATAAAGATGCCGATATAAACCAAAATACCGGTCGCAACACTCAAATACAGCTGAATATTAAACTGCCGATCTGACAATCGACAAACACCCCGAGCTAAACCATGTTGCTGCTTTAAAACATGCAATACGGTCCAAGAAGCCACTAAAATATACATAGAATAATACGGTAACCATTGACTGCCTAACCCAAAGAAAACGGCTAAAGCCAAGGTCATCGCAATCACCTTAACCTTAAAGGTTTTAAGGTATTCAACATTACTGGTCATGACCACTGCACTGGCAACAATATGTGGAATACCAAATAAGATATTAAAAAAAACAAAATGATTCGGGCTTGTTGGTAAAGCGTCTTTCAAGAACCCACCCCAGAACTGACTATCGGCTAGCTGCAACAATAAACAAATGGGAATAATCGCATAAACACCCAATAACCAACGAAATGAAATCGCTAACGGTTTTTTCGGAAGATGCGCTTGGGGAACTTGTTGCAGTACTTCTGTTGTCATTATAAAACCTAATTAATCTGAAGTTTGTATTTTACTTAAAGGAAAAGTACACTGGATCACACGCTACGATCAAGCGCTTTTTTAAATATAATCATAATTGATGCCCAACTATCGATGACCTTCACCCTACACCCCCAATTAGCCCAAGATACCATCGCGCTTGGCCGTTTTAAGCTTTGCCACTTACGCCTTATGAATGAGCGTCATTATCCCTGGTTTATTCTGATTCCAGAGGGTAATAACCTTCAGGAAATCCATCAGCTCAACCCTAACGATCGACTGCAATTCATCCATGAATCTTGCTATTTAGCAGAACACCTTCAGCAACACTTTAAAGCCGATAAATTAAATATCGCCGCTATTGGTAATAAAGTACCCCAACTTCATATTCACCATGTGGTTCGCTTCCAATCTGATCGCGCCTGGCCTAACCCTGTTTGGGGACAATTTGAACCTGAACCGTACAGTGAATCAGCCCTGTCCACTGTGCTTAAATACACGCACACCTTAGTTTCAAACTATAACGCATGACCTCCGAAAAACCTATGGGGCCCGTCATGATTGACCTGATCGGCCCATCTATTTTAGATCACGAAAAGGAAAAAATACGTCATCCCAATACTGGTGGCATCATTTTATTCCAACGTAATTTTCAAGATTCACAACAAATTTCACAATTATGCCGTGACATTCGCACGAATCGAAAAGGCGACATCCTTATTTGTGTCGACCAAGAAGGAGGCCGCGTTCAACGCTTCCAAAAGGGCTTTACCCAACTACCGCCGGCCCATAGATACCAATCCTTCAGGAAAGAAGCGCCATCATTAGCCACAACGGCGGGCTGGCTGATGGCCACGGAACTATTAAATTGTCATGTGGATTTCAGTTTTGCACCGGTTCTAGATGTTGACAGCGGCGTCAGCGACATTATTGGCAACCGCTCTTTCTCTCAAGACCCCATTCAAGCGGCCCAACTTGCTGCTGCCTTCCGTAACGGCATGAGGCGTGCAGGCATGGCCGCTGTTGGGAAACATTTTCCAGGTCATGGTGCCATTGCAGCTGACTCCCATCTCGAATTACCCATCGACAAACGGAATTTACAGACCCTACAATCACATGACTTAGTGCCCTTTAAAACATTAATTGCAGATGCTATTGAAGGGATCATGCCCGCGCATATCGTCTACCCTAAAATTGATGATCAACCGGCTGGGTTTTCATCTTTTTGGCTTAATACTATTCTTCGTGAACAACTTAATTTTACCGGTGCTATTTTTAGTGATGACTTATCAATGGCCGGAGCAGCTTTTTTAGGCAGTTACCTCGAACGCGCAAATGCGGCTCTTGCTGCAGGCTGCGATATGGTTCTGGTGTGCAATAATTCTGATGCAGCCAGTGACGTTCTTGAATCGTTACCCATCAAAAATAATGCCTTACGCCAATACCGCCTAAAAAAAATGCAAGCAACTAAAAAACCGGTACCCTTAAGTCACTCTGAACTTTGTTCTTTTGCCCGCAAGCACCTCTTATCCCAAGTCCATGACTAGTTAATTATGCTGACGTTAGATACCCTCAAGACCATCCAAGAAAATGCCGAATTACTTTATGATGAAAATCAAATAAACAGCGCTCTAACCAAGGTTGCTAATCAAATTAACTCCCAACTCAGCAACAAAAATCCTCTCGTTATTTGCGTCATCAACGGCGGTATTATCACGGCAGGGAATTTACTTCCCAAACTTAACTTCCCCTTAACACTTGATAGCGCTCATGTCAGTCGTTATGCGCATAATACCCACGGCGGCACCCTTAAATGGATTGCCAAACCTAAATCTTCTCTAGCTGACCGCACAGTGCTAATCGTCGATGATATTTTAGACGAAGGCATCACATTGCATGAAATCGCTACGTTTTGTCGTAATCAGGGTGCTAAAGAAATTTTTAGTGCCGTTTTAGTCGATAAACAATTGAATAAACCTAAACCCATCACCGCTGATTTTGTTGCACTCACGTCACCTAATCTTTTTTTATTTGGCTATGGCATGGATTATCAAGGCTACTTAAGAAATGCCCCGGGGATTTTTGCCTGCCAGAATGTTTAAACCGCCTTACTTTCATCAACAACAATATATCCTCTAAGACTATACTCAATTAACCGACCTACAAAACCTTATATACTTTCTATTAAGATGGGCTATGAACCAATCACTTCCTGAAAAGAACGGTACGGAAAAGAACCTCTCGCCTTGGCGAGAAAAATTAAACACCCTTATTTTTGGCGCAGAAACGCCCGCAGGAAAGACTTTTGATATTGTCCTTATCTTCTGCATCATACTCAGTGTCATTGCAGTCATGCTAGACAGTGTAGAATCCATTCAAAAAAATTATCGTACTGAACTTTTCTACGCTGAGTGGGCATTTACTTTACTTTTCACCGTTGAATATTTTCTAAGAATAATTTGCGTTAAACAACCTTTACGCTATTGCATCAGTTTCTTTGGACTGGTCGACTTATTATCGATCTTACCCACCTATATTTCTTTACTATTCCCCGGTGCCCAGTACCTACTGGTTATTAGAATTCTCCGCCTTTTACGTATCTTCAGAATCCTTAAACTAACCGAGTATATGGGTGAAGCCAGTGTACTGCTGGACGCTCTAAATAATAGTAGACGTAAAATCTTAGTATTCCTTTACACCGTCTTAGCCGTCGCGATCGTCTGTGGCGCGCTCATGTATGCTATTGAAGGCTCCACATCAGGATTCACGAGTATTCCGCGTTCTGTCTATTGGGCGATTGTGACACTCACTACAGTGGGTTATGGCGACATTGCCCCCCAGTCCCCTCTCGGCCAAATAGTCGCCTCAGCGATTATGATTTTAGGCTATGGCATTATTGCTGTTCCCACAGGTATTTATAGCCTAGAGTTGGTTAAGTCATACCATGCAAACACTATACGCAATGACGCCTGTCCTTCTTGTGGTGAAACCGGTCATGATTCTGATGCCGAATTTTGTAAATTTTGCGGAAATACACTGGAGGATAATCACTCATAGCGCTAAAATAAAACCAACCTAGCTACCCTTAAAGAGGCACTGAATCCTTATGCGTTTTCTACATACAATGATTAGAGTCCATGATTTAGAAACATCATTGGATTTTTATTGCACTACACTCGGTCTCCTAGAAAGCCACCGTATAGAAAGTGAGTCAGGGCGTTTTACTTTAATTTATTTATACGCCCCCTACGATGAACAACAAGCCACTACCCTGCAGGCTCCCTTGATCGAATTAACGTATAACTGGGACCCTGAACACTATACCGGAGGACGAAATTTTGGCCACTTAGCCTTTGAAGTTGATGACATTTATGCGACTTGCCAACAACTGATAACTCAAGGCATCACTATCAACCGCCCTCCTCGCGACGGTTATATGGCTTTTATTCGCTCCCCTGATGAAATTTCCATCGAACTGTTGCAAAAAAATAAACCCTTAGAACCTCAAGAACCGTGGCTAAGCATGGAAAATAATGGATGCTGGTAAGGTGTGCCTGGGCTAATCAAAGCCCGTCTGAACAGCATTACCATGACCATGAATGGGGCGTACCGGTTCATCATGACCCAACATTATTTGAATTCCTCATTTTAGAAGGCGCACAGGCTGGACTACGTTGGTCAACGATTCTGAATAAACGGCATGACTTTCGCCTAGCCTTTGACCAATTCTCCGTTGAACACGTCGCACACTACGATAAAGCTAAAATTGATGAACTGCTCTGCAATACCGCTATCATACGTAACCGGCTAAAAATACGCTCGGCAATCAATAATGCCCAAGCCTTTATTAAGATACAACAGGAACTAGGATCCTTTGACGATTACATTTGGCAATTTGTTAATCATCAAACCATTCAAAACCATTGGAAAACAGCCGCAGAAGTACCTGCGCAAACAGCGCTGTCACAAACCCTCAGTAAAGATCTTAAACGACGAGGTTTTACCTTTGTCGGCCCGACTATTTGCTATTCCTTTATGCAAGCAACCGGAATGGTCAACGATCACACCCGCGATTGTTTTCGGTATAGCCCAGTTTCGAAACCCCAACTAAACACGACCAAATCCTATTAACCGCGAGGTTATATCCGGAATAGTAAAAATATTGCTATAATAATCGGTTATTTTTAACTCCATAGAACCATAAGGATTAATCGTGGCCATAAACAGTGAAGAATTTAAACAAGCCTTACAAAACTGGGCCAGCGGGATTACTATTGTAACCACTCACAGTGATTCTTTTGGTTCACAAGGAATGACTGTTTCTTCATTTTCTAGTGTATCAATGGAACCCCCACAAGTTTTAGTCTGCATCAACCAATCGGTGAGTACGGGTACGGGACTGAAAGAAAGCGGTGTGTTTGCCATAAATATTTTGTCCTCTGAACAACAGTCCACATCTAACCTATTTGCCAATCCGAATAAATATGAAGAACGCTTCATCAATACGCCTCATACCTTTGGTGACAATGGCGCACCACTGCTAACTGATAGCCTGGCCTCACTGGAATGTAGCGTTATTGAACAAATAGCTGTGGGTACCCACTGGATTGTAATCGGTGAAATCCAAAAAACTCACTTTAACGATGGCGACCCACTACTTTATTACAAGGCCGGATACCACCTTATTCAAAAATAGCCCAATACCCCCAACAACGGGATCGCTCAACACCCATAAACAACATTCACTCCAGCAGTGTTTTGACGGCTTGGTCTGTGGTTAAAAAGATTTTCTCAGGCGTTAATTGTGTAAAGAACTCAGTCTGTTCAAGACGGTCCATCACAGGACCCTTAATCTCTGATAAATACAACTGAATATTAGCTGAGGACAGCGCCTTATTTAGATTCACCAACACCTCCAATGCGGTTGAATCAATACTACTCACAGAATTAAAAATCAAAACAACGTGACGCGCCAAGGGCTGCTTGACTATCTGCTCATGAACAAACTCTTCAATAAAGACAATATTGCTATAAGTCATATTCTCATCAACCCGAAGCAATAACAACTTATCCCACGTTTGAACATTATGTCGATGCACATTCCGAAAATGCTCAGTCCCCGGAACCCGTCCAACAACAGCAATATGTGGCTGGCTAATTTTACGCGTATGACTCACTAAGGTCATGATGATGCCAATAGCCAAGCCTTCTTCAATCCCTAATAACAAAACACCCAACAAGGTCAGAACTTCTGAAAAGCCTTCACCCCTATCATAACGCCATGTTTTTTTAATTGAATTGATGCGCACTAGGGGCAACACGGCAATAATGATAATGGCTGCCAATGAGGCTTTAGGGATAAAATAGAACCCTGCTGTAAAAAATAACATCGCAATCGTTACCACCGATACAGCAACCAACATCGCTAACTGCGTTCTAGCGCCTGCCGAATAATTAACCATCGTCCGGCTAAAGCCACCTGCCACAGACATGCCCCCCGATAAAGCTGACAATAAATTAGCCCCTCCTAAAGCAATAAGCTCCTGGTTAGGATCAATCTTTTGCTGGGTAATATTGGCAATCACTTTAGAAATAGCGACACTTTCGATATAGGCAATTAAAGCAATCATAGCCGAAAAAGGCAGTAATATTTGCCACTTAGGTGACCCGATAAAATCGAGACTCAACTGCGGTAATCCTGCCGGCACATTGCCCACCACCGCAACATTAAATAATCCATTTAAATCAAACCCGTACACGGCCACTGAGGTTCCGATAACCGCAACAATCGGCGCACATTTACTGGCTCCTAACGCAATAGCTTCAGAAAAAGACAACCGCCTCAGAAAAGAAGTTAACGGCCTTCCAAAGAGCAACATAATAAATAAAGTTGCTACGGCTAAAAGAAGCGCTATGGCATTAAAATTTGTGAGTCTTGTCGCCCAGCAGAGCCAATCGACTTCACAGCCCTTCAACTGAATACCGACCACATGAGACAGCTGACTTAAAATAATTAACATAGCCGCGCCGCTGGTAAAACCCGTTAAAACCGGATGACTAATAAATTTAACAATCCCACCTAAGCGAAGCCCCGCCATCAGCAGTAAAATGATGCCGCCTTCGGCTGCCAAAATAATAGCACTTTCCATAGGCCGACCTAAAGCACTTACCTCGGGCACGGATAATGCGGCTAAGACCATAATTGCAGCAATAGAAACCGGACCTACCGACAAAACGCGGCTGGTTCCAGTTAAGGCATAAAAAAAAGGTGGCAAGATACTGGCATACAAACCCATTTGAACAGGTAGCCCAGCAACCATCGCATACGCGATGCCTTGAGGAATCAATAAAATGGCCGTAATAACACCGGCAAATAAGTCACCGTTCAGATCACGGTGAGAATAAAACCGAAGCCAATGAAGAATTGGAAAATACCTTGTCATCCCTTGACAAGGTATTTTCGAGAAAATTGGGAATTGCATCATACACCAGAATCCCCTTTAGCCTGACAGCGCATATTAGTCTTTATCCAAAAACTCTTCGGCATAAGACTCTTTGCTGGGTATATCTAAAGTATGTCCTGGAAGCATCCAATACCAATACAGCCAAGGAAAACCTATTTTCTTTCCAATCCACCAGATAAAACGATTTTCCCGTGGATCTAATTTAGGGAAAGAAGGTGTTACTTTGCCGCCGTAAGAAAATTCCGCCAACATAACGGTATTTAACGAAGTGGTTAAAGGACAGGATCCATACCCGTCGTACCCCTCTTGAACAGCTTCATTTTCAATCAATCTCAAGATGTTTTTAACCACAACTGGCACTTGCTTTCTCACAGCTGCAGCTGTTTTAGCATTGGGTGTTGATCCCGCATCCCCCAGCCCAAATATATTGGCAAACTTATTGTGTTGTAGGGTTCGATCATTCAAATCAACCCAACCCCCTGCATTAGCTAATGGGCTAGCTTTAATAAAATCAGGCGCACTTTGCGGCGGCGTCACATGAATCATATCAAAATCTTTGGTGACTGTACTTTTCTTACCGTCACCGTCAGTGACTTCAAAAGTAGCCTTTTTAGCTTTGCCATCAATCGCAACAAGGTTATTGCCAAAATTCGTGGTAATACCATAATCTGCAATCACTTTACTCAATGCCTTAGCAAAGAAAGGCACCCCGAACATACCAGGGCCCGCATTACAAAATTGAATATCAAACTTATCTAAGATCCCTTTTTTACGAAAACGATCGGCTGCCAAATACATTATTTTTTGTGGCGCACCGGCACATTTTATCGGCATTGGTGGTTGCGTAAACAAGGTCGTACCTGACTCTAATCCCTTGATACATTCCCAAGTATATTCAACATGCTTAGGCGAATAGTTACTACACACACCATTCTTACCTAACGTTTCCTCAAGACCGCTGATTTTATCCCAGTCCAGTTGTAACCCAGGACAAACCACCAAATAATCATAAGTAATTTTATCGCCTGACTTGAGTAGCACTGAATTCTTCTTAGGTTCAAACGTTTCTGCAAAATCTTTTACCCAAATAATACTCGGGTGAAGAAGGTCTGCTTCCTGTTTTGTCGCTTTCTTTAAACTATAAGCACCACCACCGATAATGGTAAATCCAGGTTGATAGTAATGTTGTTCCGAAGGTTCTATCAAAGCTATTTCCAACAATCTGCTTTTTCTTCGCAACGTATTAGCTATAGAAACACCTGCTGCTCCTCCGCCGATAATCAGCACCGGATAATGAATTACTGTTGCTGCACTTTTAACAGTCGACTGAACCTTGGCTTTTACTTTTGCCGCCGTCGATTTCGTTGCCGTTGCCGCTTTTACAGCACTTGCTTTAGCTTTTGATGCACTTGCTTTAGCTTTTGATGCACTCGCTTTAACCTTGCTCTTAGCGGCACTAGATTTAGTCTTTGCCGCCGTTTTAGCCTTAGTTTCTTTTACCTTACTTGTCGCCATTAATAACTCCCCCTCAGTTCAAATATTGTTCGTTTAATCATTTAAATCAACTCTAACTAGGTCCATACCTATCCGTTATTGTCATTCTACTTTAGGCTCCACGCTTTATAGCCTCCGGCTAAGGACATTACCTTACCGTAACCTAATTGCTGCAGAGCAACGCTTGCCAATGCAGAACGAGCACCACTTCCGCAATATAACAGTACAGGCGTCATTTTGTCCGCTAATTTATTGATATTTTGTAGCTTAAACTCCAAAACACCACGAGGAATATGAATTGCCTGATTAATATGCCCTAATACAAATTCATTTTCTTCTCGTACGTCAATCACCACCAAAGCATCGCACTGTTGCATTTCTATTTCTGCCTGACCAACACTAATTTCACAAATTTGTTGGCGTGCATCTAAAACCATTGTTTGAGCTGAATTTCCGGTAGCAATTGCATTAACCTTAGCATCTTGTCGCTCTGAGTCATCTAATCCACAGACTTTATTGGCCGGTACGGCCTGATCAATATATTTAGGATGAGGTAAATTTAAATTATTCATCAAATCAATAAATTGCGCTCTGGATTTATCAACTAAGCGCGAATTATGGCGCCGTTCTTGACCAATACTACTCACTTCATTACCCTGATAATCATGCCCTGGATAAACCAAAGTCTCATCAGGTAAGGTAAATAACTGTGTCGTGATGCTGTCATAAAGTTCTCCTGCATCACCGCCTTGAAAATCTACTCGTCCACAGCCGCCTATAAACAGTGAGTCCCCAGTAAAAACACGATCGCGCCAATAGAAACTCACACTCCCTGGGGTATGTCCAGGCGTACCAATCACTCTAATTTGTTCATTTCCCCCAAAAGTCAATATATCGCCAGAACTAATCTGAATGTCGGCGCATTCTGCACCACACGCTGCACCAACACCGGTTAGCGTCCCCAAGTTATTCCTTAATAACCCCCCGGCGGTAATATGGTCTGCATGAACGTGTGTCTCCAGCGCATACTTTAAAGTAACCCCCATATCGTTAATTAAATTCAGATAATGCTCTATCTGCCCTTTAACAGGATCAATAATGACCGCTTCTTGGCTAAGCTCATCTGCTAAAAAATAGGTAAAAGTCCACGTATCCTCATCAAAAAACTGTTTAAAAAACATTTAAATGTATCCTCCTAAAATCTCAAAACCACTATAAAAAACAGTGTTTCACCTTATTTCCATCATAAACTAAATGCAAGTCCAATGCCAACAATACACAAAATAGATAAGCCTTTGATAATAAAGTAAAAAAATAATATTTGTACTTTTGTGATTGTTTCTGTAATGTTTCAATGAAACACTAGAGAAACAACTATGCCCCTAACCACACCCACACCACCTCAAAGCCTTTTTGATCAATGGCTCCTACAACACTGCGAAAATCACTTCATTCTCTCTTTATTGAAAGCTTTTGAAAAAAGCCATTTTTTATTACTTGATCAACAACAAATCATCTTATATAGCAATACTAATACAACTCACTTATTACAACCTCTCAACAAGCACTTGGTAGGTACAATCTGTCCAACTACATTATTTAACCCCAGCGCCACTAACACTGAACCCAAAACCATAATTCTTAACAACAGTCCTTTTATCATAGAGACACACGCTCTTCTGTCAGCAACACAACAAAGAATAGGCCATCTACTCGTTTTGTCAGAACACTCCTCAACGCCTAACAACACCTTTCCCCCTACGGCTATAGCTACCGTTGAGATGAATTTCCACGGCATCCTTAGCCAGTCGTCCAAAATGAAACCGGTCTTTCAAATCATAGAAAATGCAGCCAGAACCGATTCAACGGTTCTGGTCCGAGGTGAAAGTGGTTCTGGAAAAGAATTAGTTGCTAAAGCTATACACACCCTGAGTAGCCGCAACAAACAACCCTTTCTGGCTATTAACTGTGCAGCTTTATCGGCTAATTTACTGGAGAGTGAACTCTTTGGACATGTTAAAGGTGCATTTACCGGCGCTGTTAACCACCATACCGGTTTATTTCAACGCGCCCATAAAGGTACATTATTTTTAGATGAAATCGCTGAACTTCCTTTAGAATTACAAGCCAAACTACTTCGCGTCATTCAAGAACGCACCTTGACACCTGTGGGTGGAAACCAAAGCGTTACCATTGATGTGAGACTTGTTGCCGCAACGCACCATTCTCTCCGAGAACGCGTTACTCATGGGCTGTTTCGTGCCGACCTCATGTATCGTCTACGTGTCGTTCCAATTTTCATACCGTCTCTTAAAGAACGCCGCGAAGATATCCAACTACTACTCTGGCACTTTACCCAACAAAATAACCTAAAGAAATTTCGCATTATCTCTAAAATTTCTCCTAAAGCCATGCAAGCACTACTCAATCACTCTTGGCCCGGTAATATCCGTGAATTACAAAATGTCTTAGAGTATGCTTTTGTTGTTGGCCAAGGAAGCACGCTTCATTATTCAGAGCTTCCTCCCGAGTTCAAAACAGCCAAAGAAAACCTTCCGCCAACCCCGGATATACATTTTTCTGGCACATTAACCGTTGAACAAGAACGCACAGCGATTCAAAATGCACTCACCCAATACCGAGGAAAAATAAACCCCGCTGCAGAAAGCCTCGGGATGAGTCGCGCTACCTTTTGGCGTAAAAGAAAGCAGCATAACCTATGATTTCAACGTTGTTTCTGAAAAACAAGTAATTGATTATTAGCCGGCATGGCCATGTTTTTTCTCAACATCATTCCGGCACTTGTAGCCAAAGCAACAATATCCTCAACATCACGAATACCACTTTGTGGATCTCTTAATTTTAACCACTGATCAAAATGAGCATTACTTTCACTGGTGTATTGACCGTTAACATTAAACGGCCCATAGATGACAACCGATGCACCTACTTTCAAATTAACGGTTAACTGCTCAAAGCAATTAACTACCCTAGCCCAATGCATGATATGGAAAGTATTGGCTGTAAATAAACCTTCAATACACTGTTCAGGCCAAATTCTTGTTCTAACATCTAACGCCAACGGCGGATTAATATTTTTCAAAGCACTGTCTTTAACACGCTCTGAAATAGCCGATAAATTTACCGGCAAATCAGTCGGCTGCCAAATGATATGGGGTAACTGTTGCGCAAAGAAACAGCCGTGCTGTCCAGTACCACTACCAATCTCCCACACGGTTATGGGCACGGTAAAAACAGCCTTGATCTGTTCAAGAATCGGTTTCTTGTTGTTTTCACAAGCTTGAGAGAATGTCATATTCTGCATCTTAAAAAAATACCCTAACGATCAAAACCAAGAAGCCGAAGTCACCGTCAATAGACCCCAGAATTAATTGCCTCTGAGTAATTGCTGAAGACTTATGCGTTAATTTATTTTTCTTCAAATGACTCATTGAATCTACCTTAAAAATTGTAAATAATCCTAACTATCGACATTAATCCCGACCATGACTATTAATCCAAAAGAACGCATCATGATAAAAAGACATTAATCTAATGGATATCAAACTCACTCAAGATATTGACACTGTTCCTGCAGATGAATGGAACCAGATAACCGGTCAAAACGATCCTTTCTTGCAACACGCCTTCTTACTTGCCTTAGAAAAGAGTTTATCCGTTTGTCGTAAAACGGGCTGGCAACCCCATCATCTTTTAGTCTACTCTGATCAACAATTGATCGCTGTGATGCCGTTATATTTAAAATTTCACTCGCAAGGTGAATATGTTTTCGATCACCTTTGGGCCAATACCTATCATAACCACCAGCACCTTTATTACCCCAAGTGGCTGACTAGCATTCCCTTTACACCCTGCCAGGGTCATCGAATCATGATAAAGAATGGTCACGACCGTCTATCAATAACACGGGTAATTATCAGTTATCTTAGAAATCATGCTGAAAATCATCAAGTCTCCTCATGGCATTGTCTCTTTCCCCTTCCAGAACAAGCAGAACAACTTCAAAGTCTTGGCTTAAGTATTCGTCTCGGCTTTCAATTTCATTGGTTTAACAATAACTACTGCGATTTCAACGATTTTCTAGCGACTTTACGCGCTAAAAAAAGAAAACAAATAAAGCGTGAAAGACGACGTATCGCTGAACAAGGGATCCAAATGAAAACCGTTAAAGGGCACGCCATCACTGAACAACAATGGCACTATTTTTATCAGTTTTATCAATTAACCTACCTAAAAAAGAACAGCTTACCGTACCTGACGTTTGAATTTTTTAAACAAATTGCAGAAACCATGCCACAACAATTATTACTGATCATTGCCGAATGCAACCAATCACCCGTCGCAATGGCTCTATTGTTTACCGGAAACGACACCCTTTATGGCCGCTATTGGGGATGCCTTGACGAATTTAGTGGCTTACATTTTGAAACATGCTACTACCAAGGGATTGACTATTGTATCAAACATAACTTGAATCGCTTTGACGCTGGTGCTCAGGGCGAACACAAGATTGTGCGTGGATTTACCCCGATCACTACCTACTCAGCACACTGGATTCAAGAACCACAATTCTCAAAAGCGATACACCGCTTCATTCAACACGAAAAAGAAAATCACTCGACCTATAAGAAGTACTACGATGCACGCCTTCCCTTTAAAAAGAAGCCACTAGCACCCACTTAGTTCGTCGACAATTCCGCGCTACTGACTTTGAATCTGTCGAGTATGATTTCCTTCAACTTTATTGCCTGAATCACTTTGATGAAACAATACCTGAACCGTATCTTGTGTTTTCTAACACCTAATCCTGTCGCGCGACAAAGCCATCCATTGCACCAATCAGGAAACACTTGATAAGCGGGCAAAAAAAAACCACCCCGCTACAAAACGGGATGGTTAAAATTTACATAAAATGTAAAAAAATTCTAATTTAAGAGGAGATCTTAAATATGGTTCTATTTTATGTAAATTATTCACTATTGAAAATGTGACACGTTGTCGCGCGGCAATTTGTCTCACAGCGCCTTCACTGCCTCACTTTCGACTACCCTTTCGATTTATTGACAGTCACTATGGGTTTCTTTAGACAATGCCTCAACCCTTCAGTCTTCGCGCACAACAGATTCGTCAAGGGTGATTAGATTCTTGTGCTCAAAAACCTTTAACGTATAGTTTGTTTAATCAACAACCCTGCCGTACTCACCCTGAATATGCCTCGCATTGTTTCCCTCGATCTTATTAATGGCATAAATCTGCTCAGGCGATGCCTCAATAATATGTCTTAACACAAACCAATTCACCGTTTCAGTATAAGGCGGCGTTGTTAATGAGCCCTTGTAATGGTAAAAATTATTTAATTCTTCCTCTAAGGATGCGCTAAAAAGATCATGCAATCGCACAACTCCTTTTTTTATAGCGGCGTGACTATGCGCCTTTTCCGGTATTTTTCCTAAAAACTCACTGATAAACTTATTTTCCTGACCCATTTTAAATAAAACACCGATCACTAAATAATGCGGGTAATCGCCTTCATATAAGGGCGCTCGGTAATTAACAATATGCATTTCCATCGGGTAAGTCACGCCATCAACTAGGTGCTCTGAAGGGGTATGAAAGTGCATTTGCTTGAATTCATAGGTCATACCGTCACTGGTGATTGTGCTTCCCGCCTCGAAATCTAATTGTACGGTATGACCTAAGTTTTCAATTTCATTAATAGCATCTTCAAAATGCAAGGTCACCTTGTGACGTCCTAAATCATGCTGTTTCTGGGATAAAATATTAATCGGTGATTGAATTAAGCCATGCTCAAGACCCGGCAATGAATAAAACGCCTTGCTTTCAACATCATCAACGACAGGGTCCAATGAGCAACTCATTAGAACAAGGCTTAAAAGAAGATATAATTTACTGCCAATAGATTTTACGATTGTCATTACGCTACCATCAAAAAACACACAATTTATTTATGTAAATCAGAAATTAAAGGCCATATTAACCAATAAGGTATGATTGACTTGATTGTCTTTGTGAGTACGAAAGATATATTGATTTAAATAGCCCAGGCCTAAATGCGTATGCTGATCTAATTTAAAGTCAAGCATTGCCGACACACGATTCTCACTCGTACCAACCTGTCCCCAAGAGCTATTGTTCAGCAGAAAGAAGGGTTCTTCAGAAACGACTAGACTTGTTTTCGACAGGAAAGGCAAAGACCACCGGTATTCTATCATCTGACGAATACGCCACGCTAAATCACTATTATTCACAGCCTGCTTAAAACGCTGTTCAAACCGTGTTCGTAACCTTAAAAGACCCGGCCCGATACTTCGGTCCCAGAGTAAATCCTGATAGCTTCGATGCTCCTGATATTCTTGTTTATTGAGTGGAGTCAACCAATCATGGGTGTATCCTAACCACAGACTTAAACTGTCGCTCAGTTGATAGCCCACTTGTGCAAATAACAAGTATTCCGTGAGATCCTTATGATTATTGCCTAATCGGGTTTGGCTCATCACATTCCAACGAACTTTATCCAAGCGGGGTGAAACCCTACTCATATCGCCTGCTAAAGTAAAGGATTGCCACCCGTAAAAATCTTCTTCAGCAGCCGATGCAAAAGATATATTGAACACACCCACCCAAACAACCATTAAAAAAATATTTGACTTCAACTCTAACTTCCTTCTAAGAAAATAACCTATGACTAATGGGTCGGTAACACAACGCCAATATTTTTACCGATAAAGCCATCGACAGAACACCTTGCTCTAACAGTGATGGCCTGCACAGTCTTAGGCAGCCTTACGCTACCTCTAATACGGGTAAAGGGTTGTTCGTCCACATATGGGGATACCTATGAATGCGTCGCGTTAACCGCTCGCCCTTAGCTCCAGAACTTCAAAACCATCGGCATAATAATCCCATCCCTCATCAGGGTGATGGACGGTGACTACGAAACTAAAAAGGACCCGAAGCATAACGTTCTGCATGCACCTTCGTAACCTCAGCAGGGTTTGCTGAAACTAATGATGCAAAAACCAGACTTCCCATAACCATTATAATGGATACCCGATTGTCCCACACCCTCATGTACTGAAAAGATCTGGTTCTATTCATTAACCTGAGTACAGTAAGTGCCTGCATGAATGCAACTAAATCTTTTTTCTCCTGATCAGTTAAATGCAACGGGAAAATGGCCACAAAGAGCCCGTCTTCCCAGGCTGCAGACAAAACAACTACTCCCCACGATTAAAAGTCCCATCTTTGAATAATGGCATACCGCACCCCGGAAGAAACACTAATAGATTCAAGTAAGCAAAAACTTTCAACTGGCCAAGAAATACGGCTTACGGAATCAACATGTGGCCTGAGCACACCTTTAGCAACCGTCAGATGCGCTTGAAAAGGTCGACGCTCCACCGAAACACCTAATTTCTCAACACTTTTTTTAATTTGAGTCACTACATTGAGTAA
>ENA-OSET01001862-OSET01001862.1-sediment-metagenome-genome-assembly--contig:-NODE-1862-length-21194-cov-12.821566_pt1 | contig 21194 bp, 15 predicted proteins | sample MGYA00237882_ERZ534229 | MGnify/ENA primary metagenome ERZ534229 (study PRJEB26408, sample SAMN06266212) | sediment metagenome | isolation source: Hudson Canyon methane seep mesocosm | place... | reverse complement strand
ACAATAGCGCCAGTATCTCCAGTACTTTTATTAAACGATAGCAGATGCTGAAAAGCATGACCGGAAACCACACGGTAATCTTGCCCTGCGTTTTTAAAAATATTGTACGCGGGTAAAGAGCAGCCACTAATCACTAAGCAGAGGGCAATAACAATCGTTTTCAAAAATTCAGCCCACATAAAACGAGGTAGTATTATTGTGCTAGGCTTATCAAAACTAAGTTCTTGCTTCATTTTCTGCCACATAAGGTAGATTAGTGAATAATTAAGGAAGAAATGTGGAATTTCACTATTTGTTGCTCATTTTTAATGGGAGCGCATTTACTTTAAAAGATTGGTTTTGTATAAATATACTCATTCAGACAACCAGAACACTTGTTGATATTTTTTCAACATTGCTTGACCAACAAAAACTCACTTATTAAAAAGACAGCATAAATGGATTTGCCAGATATTCAAAATTTACTCATCCCAATTGAGGGTGACAACCCATGCGGTCAAGACTTAAGGGAAACCTCAAGCCCTGATTATCAAACCCTTAAAGATGCGCGTAGAACCATTGCAGGATTATCCCGCGCCAGAAAGTTTGATAGCGATGCCACAGGCGAAATAAATGCTCATTGGCAAACGATTTTTGATCTGGCTCCGAAAGTAATTAGAGACCAAGCTAAAGACATTGAGGTTGCTGCATGGTTTACAGAGTCAGCACTTAGGCTGCACGGTTTTAAGGGACTGCGAGAAGCGCTTGGCCTTAGTAAAGGGTTGATTGAGCAGTTTTGGGATAATCTTTACCCTCTGCCCGATGAAGACGGTATAGAAACACGCGTTTACCCACTTTCAGGCCTAAACGGAGATGATGGCTCTGGCACGTTGATTCTACCTCTTAAAAACGTAGAATTAAGCGAAGACTACGACCAACCATTTAGCTTTAATCTTTACTCTCGCTGCTTAGAAACAGAAAAGATTACAGACCCTGAAGCTCGTCAACAAAGAAATAATGACATTGGCATGACCCTCCAGGCGATTAGTGGTCAGGTAAATGCTTCTTCAAATCCGTTTTATCAGTCGATGATTGAAGACCTTGAGGCTTGTCTTGATAACTTTAATCAAATGACAGCCCTTCTGGATGATAAATGTGGGTTGGCAGACTCACCGCCGAGCTCCGCCATTAAAAAAACACTTGAAAGCGTGCTGGAAGCGGTTAAGTCTTTAACAAAAAATAAACTTATACCTGATTCAGCACCTGAAGAGCCTGTAGCAGAGACTCAAAATAACACATCTCCATCGTCGGTCACCCAGAGTCATCAGGCTCCACTAGCGACTGGCCCCATTACCTCAAGAGCAGATGCATTAAACCACCTGCTTCTAGTTGCCAACTTTTTCCGCCAGACTGAACCACACTCACCACTATGCGGGGCGCTTGAAAGAGTTGTTAAGTGGGGTAATATGTCATTACAAGAACTTATGATCGAGTTAATACCCGATCCGACAGCCAGAGCCAATTACAGCGTGCTCACCGGTATCGACTTGGGAGAAGACGCTCTACCCATTGGTCAGCTTTCTCAATCAGCTAAAGCGGTAGAAACAAAACAAAACACAAAGCCTGCCCCAGAAGAAGATGTTCAGGAGCAAGTAACAGAGAACAAAGATTTCGGCCGAGAAGAGAATTTAAGCGGCTGGTAACTAATTTATTCAACAACCTGTTTTAGGTGTACAGAATATATAACGAGGGATACAAAATGTCTGATAGCTTACAAGATAAACTTTCAAGAGTACGGAAGCCACGCGTCCACATCACTTATGATGTTGAAACAAATGGAGCTCAAGAGAAAAAAGAATTGCCTTTTGTTGTTGGTGTAATGGGTGATTATTCTGGCGATAATACTGCGTCTAAAAAAGCACTAAAAGAACGTAAGTTTGTTCAGATCGATAGAGATAACTTCAATGACATTATGGGAAAAGTTGAACCAACAGCTGACCTTAAAGTAGATGACAAATTATCAGGTGAAGATGGCAAGCAGATGGGTGTTAATCTGCAATTTAACTCTATTGAAGATTTTGAACCACAGAATGTTGTTAAGCAAGTAGAGCCATTAAAGCAGCTTCTTGAAGCACGAAATAAACTTCGTGACTTAATGAGTAAAGCGGATCGCTCAGATGAGCTAGAAAGCGTATTAGAAGAAGTACTAAAAAATGCAGACTCTATTGCATCACTATCAAATGATCTAGGTCTAGAGGCCGATAAACCAGAAGGAGAAGAATAATGAGTGAAACAGAAGCGCAAGGCCAGGGAGCAGAAGCTCAAGAAGCCGAATCACTCAGTTTTCTGGATCAGGCTTTAACCGCAACCAAACAAACAGAACCAGATACTGCCAAAGATTTACTTGCGAACCTTACTAAGCAAGCAATGGCTGGAACACTAACCTGGGATCGCAACCTTACGGTTACTATTGATCGTGCGGTAAGCAAAATTGACCAGTTAATCTCTACTCAATTAGCAGAGATTATGCACAGTGAAAAATTTCAGAAGCTTGAAGGCTCCTGGAGAGGGATGCACCACTTGGTCATGAACTCTGAAACGGGTTCATCACTAAAAATTCGCATGCTCAACATTAGTAAAAAAGAACTATTTAAAGATCTTGATAAAGCGGTTGAATTTGACCAAAGCCAAATATTCAAAAAAGTTTACGAAAGTGAGTATGGCATCGCGGGTGGCGAACCTTATGGTACTCTAATCGGTGACTATGAGTTCAGCAACCATCCAGATGACATCGACTTACTGAGCAATATGTCTGGCGTAGCCGCTGCAGGGTTCTGCCCATTCATTTCAGCTGCAGGCGCTGAAATGTTCGGTTTTGAAGACTTCACGGAGCTTTCAAATCCTCGTGATCTTGAAAAGATTTTCGAGTCTCAGGAATATATTAAAATGCGCAGCTTCCGTGAATCTGAAGACTCACGTTTCGTATCGCTGGTTATGCCTCGTGTACTTTCAAGACTTCCATACGGTGATGCATCCAAACCTGTTGAAGAATTCCGTTACGAAGAATTCCCTCTCGATGAGCAGGGAAAATCACTAGATGTTCCACATGATCAGTACGCATGGATGAATGCGGCCTATGCAATGGGAACTACACTTACAAATGCATTCTCACAGTATAGCTGGTGCACAGCTATTCGAGGTGTTGAAGGCGGCGGTAAAGTTGAAGGTCTTCCTTCTCACTTGTTCAAAAGTGATGATGGCGATATGGATCAGAAGTGTCCTGCAGAAATTGGGATCACTGAGCGTCGTGAAGCTGAACTTTCAAAAATGGGCTTTCTTCCTCTTTGTCACTTTAAGAATACTGACTACGCTGTATTCTTTGGTGCTCAAACCATGCAGAAGCCTAAGAAATATGATGACACAGGCGCTACAGCCAATGCAGAAATTTCTGCACGTCTTCCCTATATCATGGCTACATCACGCATCGCTCACTACCTGAAAGTAATGGCACGCGACAAGATTGGCTCTTTCATGGAAGCACAAGATGCCGAGCGTTGGTTAAACCGTTGGATAAACACTTATACCAACAGCAACCCTGATGCCAGTGCTGAAATGAAGTCGAAATTCCCGCTTGCCGAAGCACAAATTAAAGTTCAGGAAAACCCAGGGGCACCAGGTTGCTACAGTGCAGTAGCTCACCTTAAGCCTTGGTTGCAAATGGAAGAACTTACTGCCTCATTACGTATGGTGGCAGATATTCCAACGTCAGGCTAAAACTGACATGTTAAGGGGAGGTCTGCCTCCTCTTAACGACCTCTTTTCAAAAGCACAAGCACCTTAAAATTAACAACTGGCATAACGATTCCATGCTCTCAGCAACGACCGAACAAATACTACAGGCGATGGAATCAGGAGTGGCTACCAACAGCAGCTCAGCCGAATCATTCCGGCACCTATTTGTCGATATTCTTAAAAGCATTGAAGATGCAGGATTCCAAAAGCCTGAGTCCACAGATGATTTTTGGCTGTGGGTCAATAAAACAATTGCTGAAATCGATAATAAAATTATCGGCCAACTCAATGCAATAATTCATCACCCAAAAGTTATTCAGCTAGAAAGTAGCTGGCGTAGCTTGTTTGATCTGGTTAATTTCTCACTGGGTAGAAAGAATATCAAGATACGAGTCCTTGATATTAATTGGTCTGAGATAAGTAAAGATGTCAATCGCGCTGTCGAGTTTGACCAAAGCCAATTATTTCAGAAGGTATATAGTGATGAGTTCGATATCCCAGGCGGTGAACCCTATGGCACTCTGATTGCCGACTTCAGTGTATCCCATAAGCCATCACCAAATCATCGCTATGATGATGTACCCACCGTAGAAAGGTTGGCAGAAATTGCGGCCGCAGCATTCTCACCCTTGTTGATTAACGCTGCACCACAACTATTTGGGTTAGATGATTTTGACCTGTTAACCCAACCTATAAATTTTCATGATATTTTCCAAGAATCTGAATACCAGGCCTGGAACCGCTTACGAACACATTCCGATACCCGGTTTCTTGGTATCACTCTCCCAAGAGTTTTACTGAGAGCACCTTATTCAATCAAAATCGATGCTATCGGTGGTATCAGGTATACGGAGTCCAGCGCTCATGAATCCAAGAAAAATTATGTCTGGGGCAAAGCCAATTTTGCACTTGCCAAGGTACTGATTAGAGAGTTCTCAGAGGTTGGCTGGTTCTCTCATATTAGAGGTGTTCCAAGAGATAAATTAGCCGGGGGCGTTGTTCCCGCCTTAATGGTTGATTATTTTTCAACAGACAAACAACCTGTTGCCGATAAGCCTATTGCAGATATCATTATCTCTGACAATAAAGAGCGAGAACTAAGTGAGCTAGGCTTCATCCCGTTCTGTCAATGTTACGACCTGGCCATGGGCGCTTTTCATACCACACCGTCACTGCATAAACCTAAAGTCTATGATGACCAGCAAATAACTATTAATGAAAAAGTCGCCTCCTCCTTACAGCATGTGCTGTGTGGGTCACGATTTGCACATTACATAAAGGTCATGGCTCGTGACAAAATAGGCTCTTATGTGCGCGCCGATGAGTGCACATCACTAATACAAAACTGGCTTAATGAATATACCGTTGCTCAAGAAGATGCAGAATGGCAAATGCAAGCTAAATACCCTCTTAGAAATGCCCAGGTTGATGTAAAAGAGAGCCCTGATAAACCAGGAGCATACTGGGTAAGTATTGATCTGCAGCCCCACTACCAGGCAGACAACCTTGTATCTGAGTTACACCTCACTACTGAACTGACGCCACCCCGGCTAACATAACAAGGCGTTTAGAGGATACGATACAATGAGCAAGCCAAAGAAAGGGCAGTTATTAAGGGCGTCAATATTAGATAGATTAATAGATGAACGCCCAGACCAGGCAAAAGAACCAGAGAAACAAAGACACCAGCTTATGAATGACATTAGAGATGGCGTACGCAGAGATTTAGAGATCCTTCTGAATACACGTTTTCGAGGAATATCACCACCCGAAAGCTGTCACCAGCTTGAAGAGTCTCTACTTAACTATGGATTGCCTGACCTAAATACCTTTAATTTTGTAAGTGGCAGCAGTCGAGAACAGTTTTGTAAAATTGTTGAAGAGCACATTAAAAAATTTGAACCTCGATTCAAGTCTGTCCATGTATCTATTCCGGACGACAAAAAAATAATGGGCGACAGTTTAAACTTTCGAATAGAAGCAATAATGTATGCAGACCCAGCACCGGAAGAGATCATATTTGACTCATCCCTTGAACCCATCACCAATATTGTACAAATTGGGGAGGTGCATTAATGTCTGATGAACTTTTATCTTTTTATGAAAAAGAACTCGCCTTTTTGCGACAATCAGGTGCTGAATTCGCAAAGGCACACCCCAAAATAGCAGGCCGCTTACGCATTAGTGATGATGTCGTTGAAGACCCTCATGTATCAAGGTTGCTAGAGGGTGTTGCATACATGAATGCCCGCATCCAGAAAAAACTTGATGATGATTTTCCGGGTTATTCCGATGCATTATTATCGAACCTATATCCACACTATTTGCGCCCTATTCCATCAATGTCAATTGTTCAATTTCAACCAGAGCAAGACCTTGATGCGGCAATGAAAATACCTAAAGCCTCATTGATTGAGAGTGACTCTTTTCATGGGAAAACTTGTCAGTTTCAAACTGCATATGATTCTGAGCTGGTACCAGTAAAAGTTACTAAAGCACGCCTGCAAGAACGTCCATTTGTAACGCCTGGAGCCAAGGAGGTTTATGGTGCTGAAGGCGTTATTCATATTCAGCTTGAAACACATACACCTGAGATCAATTTCAGTGATCTGCAGTGCGAGAAACTTCGCTTTCATTTGAAAGGTCAGTCACAACACATTTATCCACTCTATGAGTTAATACTAAATCAGGCAGAGCAGATTGTTGTAGCAACAGAAGATAATAGCTTCAAGTTGGTTAAGCCCTCACACCTACAGCCCGTGGGGTTTGCCGAAGATGAAGGTTTGCTACCCTATCCTCCTCAGTCTTTTATCGGCTACAGATTATTAACAGAATTTATGACGTTCCCTGAAAAATTTCTGTTTTTCGATCTATGCAATATAAAGAAATGGCTTCCCCAAGATACAAATAAAGTCGACCTCTATATTTATACCAAAAACGGCCATCAAGAATTAGAGAGACACCTGACTGAAGAGTATTTTGCTCTCAACTGTACACCCATAATAAATCTTTTCCCTCATCGGGCAGAACCCATTTCTCTGGAACATGAGCATTATAACTACCAAATCATTCCAGATGCCCGCTACCCGGAACACTACGAGGTGTATTCAATTGACAAGGTAGCAGGGCTAAGCGGTGACGGAAAAAAGACCGAATACAAACCATTTTATGGACTTAATCACAGTGACATTCAGCGACATGAGCAACGTTTCTGGCACAGTGAACGTCGAATAACTAATGATGGTGAGATGGGAAATGAACTAGGTTCAGAAATAGATATTTCTCTAGTTGACCTTAACTTCAACCCTGTTGAAGCTGAAGATGAAACCATTGCTATCAATACTCTTTGCTTTAATCGAAATACCCCTGAAAAACTGCCATTTGGTGGAGGTCAGCCACACTTTAAGTTTGTTGATCTTGGGATCATGCTAAAGGGTATTGATACCCTAACAAGAGTAACCGGTACAATAAGACCCCCTCAAGGAAACGGTGCACGCTGGCGGCTTATTTCACATCTATCCCTCAATCATTTATCTCTCGAAGGAGAAAATGCAGCGAGTCGGTTAAAAGAAATTCTCTCTCTTTATGATTTCACCGATACCGCCGCAAGCCGAGCCTTAATTAACTCAATACAGGATATTCAAACCCGCTCAATAACGGCCCCTATTACATTACATGGTCGAACGGCCATATGCCGAGGCACAGAAATAGAAGTTTTGTTCGATGAATCACTCCTTTCAGGAAGTAGTGTTTATCTTTTTTCATCGGTATTACAACAATTTTTCTCAATGTACTGTTCCATAAATTCATTCACGCGCTTAATCGTTCGATTAAAGGGCAGAGCTGAGGCATATAAAATATGGCCCCCCAGAATCGGCGAAAAAGCACTTATTTAGTTAAAAAAATCGAATCTGAACCATGGCGATTCGATTTTTTTCAACTAGTCAGGCTTCTTGAGCGGCAAGCGCATCAATCTGATGAACATGCCAAACATAGTGTTGGTGAATTTGCGCCAGCAACCAGTGAGCCTGTTCAGTTTAAGTCTAACCCTCATTTAAATTTCGAACCTGCACCTATCAATGCAGTAAGAAAAAAAGAAGGGCGACAAAATAGAGATGCCAATGACCAGTCAAGCGAGCAGTGGGAACTGGACGTTAACTTTTTAGGTTTAAACGGAAGCGCCGGTGTTCTGCCCTTTCATTACTCTGAACTGATCATACAAAGGTTGCGTGCAAAAGATCATGGGTTAAAAGACTTTCTTGATATTTTTAACCATCGAACTATCTCCCTATTTTATCGCTCATGGCAAAAACACCGTCCATGGCTGAAACACCCCGGAAAAAACGATCCAGTTTCAAAATATCACGTTAACTGGCACCAGGAGATACTAAAAGGCCTCACTGGTTTATCGAATGAACAAAATGCATCATTTAATAAACCTCAAGGTGCATGGCTTAACTATGCAGGGTTTGGCGCTGCACGCACTTGTAATCCATCAATGCTAAAACAAGCCATTCATCACCATTTTGGTCTATCTGTTCGTATTAATCAGTTTAAAGGGCAGTGGGAGCCGATGCCACAAGATGTAAGAACCAGACTTTCAGACCGTAAAAGTAATGGAATGAATAATGCGTTAGGTGCAAACGCCTTATTGGGCAAACGATGCTGGAATGCACAGAATAGGTTTGAAATTGAGATTGTTGATATTGAGTATGACCAGTTCATGAAATTCTCACCCGGTTCTCATAACCTTAATGCCCTATATGAATTAATTAAATTTAAAGTAGGTGCAGAACTGGATTTTGACCTAACGTTAAGAGTACAAGAGAGTAAATTAAAAACCGCCAGCTTTAATGCAGGCAGCAAACCACAGCTTGGATGGAATTCTCGGCTTCATAACCAAAAGCAGTCTGATAACATCATTAAAATCAGTGTTTCGAAACATGGAATGCATCGATTGGCGACAGAACAGAAACAAACAGGATAACGAAAATGTTCAATGTTAATTTAAAAGCACTAGTTGAAAGAATGAACCCAACGCTCAAGGAGTCCCTGGATAATGCAGCCGGGTTATGCCTTAGCAAAGGGCACTACAATATTGAAATTGAACATTGGCTTCAGAAAATACTGGAAAGATCAGATACTGATGCCGAAAAAGTCATTAGTCACTTTGGTGGTAATGTTGGAAAAGTATTATCAGAACTAACGACAGCACTAGGTAAATTAAAATCTGGAAATACCAGAACCCCATCACTTTCACAAACCCTGCAAGAAGCTACCAAGTATGCATGGATGATTGCTTCTGTTGATATGGGTCATGCAAGTATTAGCTCTGGTCACTTACTCGCAGCAATACTCAATGATGAAACATTACGTCGGCAAATCGTAGAGTCTTCACCCAGTTTAAATCAAGTCCCGGCAACAGATGTTCGCGCAACAGTACAAGCCACATTCGGTACCACAACAGAATCCCGACATGAATCACGCTCCCCAATGGTTGAGGGTGAAGTAGCTCAACCAGGCGCTGCTGCCGGTTCAGCACTAACCAAATTTACAGTCAACCTGACTGAAAGAGCTCGAAATAATGAGATAGACCCTGTATTAGGCCGTGATGCGGAAATCAGGCAGTGTATAGATATACTTACGCGTCGTCGTCAAAACAACCCTATATTCACTGGTGAAGCCGGTGTCGGTAAAACGGCCGTTGTAGAAGGATTAGCACTGCGCATTGCAAATAATGATGTGCCAACGCCATTAAAGGATATCACCATCCTTTCTCTGGATCTGGGTTTACTGCAAGCAGGAGCCAGTGTTAAAGGGGAGTTTGAAAACAGGCTTAAGTCGGTTATTGAAGAGGTCAAAGCCTCACCTGCTCCTATTATTATGTTTATTGATGAAGCCCACACGCTTATTGGTGCCGGAGGAAAAGAGGGCCAAGGTGATGCGGCGAACCTCCTTAAGCCTGCACTGGCAAGAGGCGAATTACGAACTATCGCAGCAACCACATGGGCAGAGTATAAAAAATACTTTGAACGCGACCCAGCCTTAACGCGACGCTTTCAGGTTGTAAAAGTAGACGAACCTACCGAGCCTGTCGCCATAGACATGATGAGAGGCATCTCAAAATCACTTCAGAAGCACCATAAAGTTCGCATATCTGATGATGCTATTATCCAGGCGGTAAAACTCTCTGCACGCTATATACCCGGCAGACAACTCCCGGATAAATCAGTGAGCCTGCTCGATACAGCTGCCGCACGAGTATCTCTTAGCCAAAGTGCCACTCCATCTGTGATTGAAGATACAAAACGCCGAATCAATCAGCTTGATACGAACCTGGCAATGTTAAATCAGGAGAATGCTTCAACAAATAACTGCAACGAGCAAATAGAAGAAGCAGAAACAGAAAGAGCTTCAGCAATAAAAGAGCTGGAAGCCCAAGAGCGGCAACTTGAACAAGAAAAATCAATCATCAAACAAATTCGCATCATTAGAGATGAAATAGAAGCAGACTATTTCTCCAAAATAAGCCCAAAAGCTGAAGAACAAGAAGGCAGTGAAGGTGAAGGTGAAGGTGAAGGTGAAAAGAATAATACTAGCTTATCCTCTGAACAAGTGTCTGAGCTGCAGGAAAAACTAAAGGCTTTAGATACTGAGTTAGCAGATATACAGAAAGATGAACCATTAATGCAAGCTCATGTTGACGGGCAGGCTGTAGCAGACGTAGTGGCTAACTGGACAGGTATCCCCGTCGGCAAAATGGTTGGGGATGAAATTAATGCCATCCTGGAATTAAAAGACCAGCTAGAAGACCGAGTTATAGGGCAGTCTCACGCATTAGAAGCCATCGCTCAATCTATTCGTACATCTAGAGCGGGTTTAACAGACCCCAGAAAGCCAATTGGGGTCTTCATGATGGTTGGCTCAAGTGGTGTTGGTAAAACTGAAACAGCATTAGCTCTGGCTGATACTCTCTTCGGCGGTGAGCAAAATATAACCGTCATCAATATGTCCGAATTTAAAGAAGAGCACAAGGTGTCAATGTTACTGGGTTCACCTCCAGGGTATGTTGGTTACGGTGAAGGCGGCGTACTGACAGAAGCCGCTCGACGAAAGCCTTACTCTGTAATCTTGCTTGATGAGATGGAAAAAGCACACCCTGGCGTGCAGGATGTGTTTTACAACCTCTTCGATAAAGGCACGATCAAGGATGGAGAAGGAAGAGATATCGATTTCAAAAACACTGTAATTATCATGACATCAAATGCAGGAGGGGAAGCGATTCAAGCTATCTGCTCTCAGCAAGATGAAAAACCAGACCCAGATGTTCTACTGGACAGCATGCGGCCTGAACTTTTGAGGTCATTTAAACCCGCATTCCTTGGGCGAACAAACGTAATCACCTACTACCCTCTGGACGATGAGAACCTCATGAAGATTTCTAAAATCAACATGAACAAAATTGGAAAAAGAGTGCAGGAGCATTACAACGCCAACTTCAGTTTTGATGAAGATGTATTACTACATATTGTCGCCAGGTGTCAGGAGGTAGATACTGGAGCCCGAAATATTGAAGCAATATTGAATAAAACCCTATTACCTGAACTGGCAACAGTCTGCTTAAGCCATATGGCTGAAGGGGACTTAATCAGTAATATTCATATTGGTGTGAATGAACAGGATATGTTTAGCTATAACATTAGCTAAACATATCAAGTGAGCGCCTTATGGCGTTCACTGAACTTAGTAACATCGCATTTCAGATAAAGAATTATAGACGGAAATAGTGAACCTTTATGGCTCGAAAACCCCGCTTTAACATTAAAGACCATCCACAATATATTATGCAGCGAGGTCATAACCGTCTCCCCTGTTTTTTTGATAAGGAGGACTACGGCTACTTTCTTGATTGTCTGGAAAAATCCGCACGTCAATATCAATGCGAAGTGCATGCTTACACACTATTAGAAACTGAAATACATATTCTAGCCACACCCAAAATTCAGGGTGGAGTATCACAGATGATGCAGTCATTGGGTAGACGCTATGTGCAGTACGTAAACCATCGTTATCATCGAAGTGGCACACTATGGGAGGGCAGATATAAATCTACATTGGTAGATGCCGCTGGCTACCTAATTACCTGCTACCGATATATTGAATCTCTGGCTGTTGAAAGAGGTTTGGCCGATGCAGTAGAAAAATATCCGTGGTCAAGCTATATGAACCATGCACAAGGCAAAGAAAGCTCCCTATTAACCGAACATTCAATGTTTGGAGAACTGGGCGAAGATGAAAAAAAGTCACGTCAGCAGTATCGGGAGCTATTTCGTTATGAAATTGACCCCGGCACAAAAAAACACATCATTGAAACCTTAAATCTTGAGCTGGTTCTTGGTGGAGATCTATTTAAGAGTCGTATTCAGAACCTTGTTGACCGCCCAGTCAGACCGTTAAAACGAGGTAGGCCTCCCAAGAGTAAAGAGTGGGAAGCTTAATTAATATGTTTGGTTCAAATAAGGACACCGCCACATCAAAAGAAAATACTTCCATAGATAACGACCTTACTGTTGCCTATGTAGCTGAAGGTATAAAAAAAGTGCTCACCGCGACAGAAGTTGAAGCACAAGAGAAACCTGCTGCACTTTTGGCCATAGGTGGAGCTTTGAACGGTGCATTATTCAATCTAGAAGGTAGTGATATTACAGCAGGTAGAAGTCAAAAAAATACAATTCGTTTGGAGTTTATCGGTGTTTCCAGGTTTCATTTTAAACTCTACCAGGCCAACAATAATTGGTTTATTCAAGATACAAACTCAAAGAACGGTACTTTTGTAAATAATAAGGCAATCACAGCTCCCACACAGCTTATTAAGGGCGATATGATTAAAGTACTTAATATAGCCTTCAAGTATTTACCTCAGGGCGATAGCGAGCGACTTGCTTACGACAAACTAAACCTGGTCGCAAATACAGACGGTCATACCGGTTGCTTTAATAAATGTTATTTCAATGACCAGCTCGAAGAAGAAGTAACCGCCGCTCGAATCACCAGACAAGATCTATCTTTAATTATTTTTGACCTAGACCACTTCAAAACCATAAATGATAAATTTGGCCATGATGCTGGCGACTATATCTTAAAAGAAATTGCAGATATTGTTCGAATTGGAGGTATTAGAGAGCAAGACGTTTTTGCCCGCTATGGCGGAGAAGAGTTTGTTATTATTCTGCCTCAAACCAATATGTCTCATGCTCAGGAAATAGCAGAAAGGATACGATGCTTAATAAAAGATAATACATTCATCTACGATAACGAAGAACTAACAGTAACCGCGTCATTAGGCATAGCCTGTTATCGCAGAGATATATTGTCTGGTGCAGACCTTTTCAAAAGAGCAGATGAAGCCGCGTACCGTTCAAAAGAGTCTGGTCGTAATAAAGTCACGGCTTTTCTAAACTAAAGTATTAACAAAGCTACAGACTATGTGTGCAGATCTCTATATGTAATTAGATAATATTTAACTTGGTGGCTTTCACAACCGCTTCTGTTCGACTATTCACCTCTAGTTTTCGCATCAGTTCGCGTACCTGAGCTTTTACTGTCTGATCACTTTTAGTTAACACTTTAGCTATTTCTTTATTACTCATACCGGTTGCCATCCAGCGCAATATTTCATGTTCTTTAGGAGTGAGTATCGGTTTATCAAGTATCAGCCTAGAACTAGGCAATACATTTTCTTGAGCCCCATTAGTTGATTCAACAATTTTAAAAAAGGTTGAGCCTGATAACACAACATCAAAGGCCTCCTCTAATTCATCCACATCACACTCTTTAAACAAAAAACCTTTCGCACCAAAGTTAATACAATCTTGCAAATACCTAGCATTAAAAAAGGACGTTAATAAGATGACGGGAATCGGGAAGGTATTCGACACCCCTTGTAGAAAATCTAACGCTGTCTCCCCTTTTAAGCTGTAATCACATAAAATCAAATCAAATTCGTTATTTTTCTTCAGCAAATTGATAGCCTCTACAACCGATTCTGCTGACTCGATAACGTGGTAGCGGTCAGAAGTGTTAATTAAGGCAACCAAGCTCTTTCTTACCAGAGTTTGATCCTCAACGAGTAATAATCGTTTTTTCATTTAGGTATTTTTCGATTAAGAATATAAATTTAAGGTCTTTAGTAGTGCAGTTTAGTAGGGCAGTCTCATCAAAATATTAAACCCATGCTGATCAGAATTCGCAGTAAAGCTTCCCTTTAGTTGCTCAGCTCGTTCTTTTAATCCGGTTAAACCACTACCAACCCCCCATGGTTTACAAGCAAGACCATCATCTTTTATATCTACCTGATAATGGTCATTAAATTTATTAACCACAATATTAATAGATTCTGCTGAAGAGTGGCGCATCACATTAGTAATAGCCTCTTGGCAAGCTCTAAAGATAACTTCTCCAATACGAGATGAACAAAGGCCATCAAAGCCGAGGAATTCAACCGAGACATTAGGCTTAATCAAGCCTTTAGATAAAATATGAATCGCTTCCTGTAAATCAACACTTTCATCACTACGAAGTTGTAATACCGCCTGGCGTATTTCACTCATCAACTGCTTCGTTAACTGCTTCGTTTCAACTAATAACTGGGAAGGTTCATCTTTTTCAAGCTTTATCAAACGGTTCAGGTTAACTATAATAACGGTCACTAAATGACCGATCTCATCATGTAAATTACGCGCAATTTCAACTTTCGTTTCTTGCTCAATAATATCTCGTAATAGGCCTTGTGTTGCATTTAACTCAGCAACGCTCACTTCAAGTAATGTGCGACTTTCAAATTCACTTAATAGTGACCGAAATAACGAAAGCACCACTAACTGGCTACCCACTAAAAATACCGAAAAATAACCACCAAAAGTCTCAAAATCATTACTTATCAGTAGGCCATTACTGATCACGACAAGAGGTAGAATCAATGCCAAGGGCGCAGCGCCTGCAGGTACCGAAATTAGAATAATTAAGACATAACAAATATAAGGGTCTGCCCCAAGACTTGTTCCCTGGAAAAAAATCAATATACCCGAGCAATAGAGGACTATCACCAAGACGACAACATAAGCCAAGGCGATATTTTCAGTTACCTTACTCTGCACAACTAGAGGATATAATCTTTTAAAAAATAGGGGGGCAGAGATAAAAAATAGCAGGTAAATAGCCATCAAGAAGAGAAGGTAATCGCTAAAAGCAACATCAAGTAGAAGATGTAAAAACACACTGACTAGACAAACAATACCAAAGCTTGCTACCAGTGATAATCGACGATAAAAATATTTTGGCATCATATCAAAATCTTTGAAGTAAAATACTAAACACAATTCACTTCCATCTTATACAATCCTTAATATTTCTACCGTCAATTTAATTAAAACTTACAAATTTTTATCGGTCACCTCTGCGGAGAATTATGATTAAAAAACGCTTCAAGGTGAGCATTCAAATCGGTTAGCTCGTGGGTAATCCAATGAGTATGCTCTGAAAATGTTTTAATTTCTAAATCAGGTACAAACTCTTCCAAACCGTCCAATAATTTGTTCGACATGTAAGGATCATTCTGCCCCCAAAGCACGAGCGTGGGAGCATATATGCTCATCATAGATCTCTGCATCGAGGTTGGAGTTGGTTTAAATTCTTCAGGGTTTGGTGGAAACGGCATAGCACGATAATAAGACTTCATGCGATTCCAGTCAGACAAACTAGACCAACCTTCTCCCATTAAGCGAAACTTACGGTTTCCTTGATAAAATTCAGACCCAAGCAGTGCATCATCTGAAAACATGACTTTAAAGAATTTTGCCTGATCAATAATACCATCCCCTTGGGCATACTCCATATATTTTGACTTCTCTTTTTGATCACCTTCCGGGTTATTATATTCACGACCAAAGATATAAGGATGGGGCGCATTTAATACCACCATGCTGTTCAACATTTCTGGGTATAGCATGCCAAAGGTGTACGCTAGAACACCACCGAAATCATGCCCTACTAGAATTAGTGATTCGTATCCTAAGCACTTAACAACTTCTTTCAACTCACGAGCCAGCTTTATGAAATCATATTCCGTGATTTCTTCAGGTTTTGCAGAATAATGATGCCCCTTCAAGTCGAGCGAGACCGTATGGTATTCATCACCAAAATACTCCAATTGCTCTTCCCATGCCCAAGCAAATTCAGGAAACCCATGCAGAAAAACCACCAACTGACGTGGGTCGGTATGTGTTGGTTTTTTACTAATACTATAATATTCCATCGGCTCCTGTTTATGGTCATAAACAGTAATTATCGATTCCTCAAACGTATCGTTCCATTCTCCATAAGCCCCAATAGCCAAACTACTTTTCAGTTTATATGAGGGTTCAAAATCATTCACGATACAACCTGTGTAACGAGAAGCACTAACACTAGCACTCATGGCTAGCAATACACTCATCATAAGCAAGCCACAATTAAATCCTTTCATAGAAATGCTCTCCAGCTCTAAAATTATTATTTTGATACCAGAGCTAAGATCGCAAAAAACTCAGAAATACTGAATAACCCAAATGGGTCAAATGCATAGCATTTACAGCTTGAGGAGGACAAAAGGTGACGAATGGATTATTTATTGATCAATCTCGACCTTATTCACAATTGAGAATCGAGTAACGTTTTAAAGCGCCCAAGATATTTCTCTTAAGAACCATGCTTCCGTGAAATAGCAATCAAGTCTGATCCTGAGCTTTTAATTAAAAAGCCCAGCGAAGCCCGAGTGTTACATCATACTGCTCTGTGTCCGACTTACCCAGTAGAGTCTGATAGTAGATGAAGGCTGATCGGTTATGAGAAAGCTGGGTTGAAAGCCCTGCTCCCAAAGTAAAATAATCTGAGTCTTGAACATCGGTCTCCAACGCAAAACTGGAGCCGGTTGTATCTCCAACAAAGCGACCGTTCACAATACGGTCATCTCCCTTGAATTCATGTATCCAATCGAGCTGGATTGTCGGTATTAAAACCCCCCACGAAAAACCTAAAGCATAATCCATCTGCCCGCTAATTCTTGTATTAAAAACCTCTTGAGATTGTTCTTCAATGGCCATTGCCCAACCAGAGGTATTCGCATCAACTCCGTGCTCCTGAAACGCATCAATCTCATATTTCATATATTCTAATCTTGCAACAGGACCAAATGATAGGGCCCCATAGTTAAGCTGGTAACCACCTCCAACAGTGAAAGCCAACTCACTCCCGTCATAAGTAGAAGATAAGCTCTGATTAACCTGACTATCTCCTAGGGTATAATTGATATTTCTGTTTTGATCGAAATCACTCCAACCATAGCTGAGACTGGCATCAATATATGAATTACCTGAGTATTGGGTACCATACATAAGCAGGGTATAATTATTGCCTTCGATATTACCTCCATCAGCATTTAGGTCATTATCCATTATGCCATAGCTAAATGCTGCACCTAACACACGGTTATCTGTTAAATGATAATCAACCCCAAACGTAAGTCCCTTAGTACTAAAATCATAACCGGCCTCATTGTCAGTATCATCCTTTTCTCCAACAGATATGGATCCATTTAGAAAAACGCCCCAACGGCCAAAATCCATTTCATCACCCGCAGCCCCACCAGATTGTATGGCATGGTTATCTAACAAAGAACCAACCTGAAGCAGACCTTGTTCTTTGACATTGACAGTTAATCCACTAAAACTTGGCCCACTAGCGCCTTGGCGCAAGGCTTTTAGTCGCATATTAATATTGTTATTTGTTACGCCAGTACTACTGTGCATTGCATCCAAAGGTGCCGCAACTTCATCCATTGTTATTTGCGCTAGGGCATTAGACGCCTCTGGATCTCCTGCCTCTGCAGCATCTACCAAATCGTCACAATCTGCCTGCGTACTAGAATCAAGCTCACTTCCAAGGCAAAGCGGCACTAAGGCTTGTGAGACTGATGATTCATTAGGTGTAGATGCAATTGACTCTATTACTTCTATAACTTCAGTTACACTGACTTCCTCATCAACAAATACCGTTTGCGTATCCGATCCTGTTGCCCCCATAGTATCGGTTACCGTAAAGGTCACCACATAAGTACCCGATGTTGAAAAGGAGACCTCACCCGGGTCTTCGAGACTTGAATTAGACGCCCCACCTGCAAAATCCCATTCATACGTGAGTGACGTATTGCCATCTGAATCACTACCCGAACCGGTAAAGCTGACACTTTCCCCGGCCTGAATCGAAACATCTGCACTCGGGGTATCGATTGTGGCCACAGGTGCAACATTGTCACTCACCGTCACCGTTTGCGTATCCGAGCCCGTAGCACCCATGCTATCAGTTACCGTAAGGGTCACCACATAAGTACCGGCTGTTGAAAAGGTAACCGCACCGGGATCTTCAATACTTGAATTAGATGCCCCGCCTGCAAAGTCCCAGTTGTACGTCAATGGCGTATTACCATCTGAATCACTACCCGAACCTGTGAAGCTGACGTTTTGTCCGGCCAGGATCGAAACTGCGGTACTCGGGGCATCAATTGTGGCCACTGGTGCGACGTTAGCATTCACATTCAAAACAATGGATACAGGTGATGGAAATGTCTCACATGAGGTAGCGCTGAGAGTGATAGTATAAGTACCTGTTACACTCAGAGTTGCTGATGTACTCAGGTCAGTACTACCAGTAGCAAACGCTTCATCTGTTGCGGCGCCCCCAAACCCCCATAAATAATCGGAACACATAGCCCCACCACTACTGGCCACAAAGTTGACCGTAGACCCCACTGTCACATTAGAGCCACTTGTGGGACTAGAAATCGATAATGCTGCTGATACCGAACCAGAAAAAATCAATAAAATAAGTCCCCCCCATAAACGCCATACCAAGTAGGAGTTATTGAAAGGTTCACTTGACGCTCTATAACGCCTCATAATTTGCATATTCATGGAGTTCCATTGCTTCACTGCTTTGAACAACTATTATATTGCGAGGAAATTGTGTAAGAATTTAGTAGGAAAAAAGGAAAAATAAGGAAGAACGTTTAAAGCGCCCAAGGTATTTCTCTAAAGATCATTTCTACCTGGCCCAATAATACAGAAGAGCCATGCTTAAGTCTTATTTCTGTTTGAAGCTCCCTCTCTACATGAATACCATTTGTTGAGTTACGGTCCTTCAGTATCCATTCGCCTTTTTCAAATGAAAGGTTAGCATGATGTTCAGAAACACTAAGGGAGTTAATAGTAAAATCACATTTGTGACTGCGGCCGATACTTAATGTTTTATGCTGTGATTCTAAAGATATTCCAAAGACTATTGGTGTTTTATCATTAGGGTTAAATATAAGCGCGGCAGTATATACAAGTCCGTCACCAGACAGGCTTCTTTGAATCTGCTGGTCAATTTTATCTAAACGTTTTTTACTTGGCTTTTCCTGAAACAATTTTTTAGTAATAGTATCATCGGCAGGCCAGCCAAACGGTAGGCGATATTCTTGTTGAATAACCGTTTCGTTTGGGTCTGTCTTTTCTTCGTCCATCACAATAAATGAATGATCAGGCTTCGATATAGATGGTTTTTTCGTAATAACGGTTTCTTCTCCGGGGTTTTCAAAATTAAGATAGAAAGCAGCGGCCCCAAACTTAATCACATCACCAGAGCGAATCATCATAGCGTTATACGCTCTTTGGCCATTAACAAAAGTGCCGTTTGTAGAGTTGAGATCTTTTATAAATAACGAACCTCCCTGCTCAAAAATTTGCGCATGCTGGCGGGAGGGGTAACCTTGGCTTAATACAATATCGCAACCTGAGTCTCGACCGACAGTACATACTGTTTTATTGACCTTAATTTCTGTTCCGTCTTCAACACTTTTTAACGAAAAACTCAGCGGGGCATTTACCATAGTGGTTCCGATACTTTGACTTAATTTATTTATTGCGGAATGAAATTGAACCAAACTCAGGTATCAATACACTATCTTTATTGAGTATTGACCTTATCGTTAATAGGCCAGCTTCACGCATTAATACTGATGCAGAATCTAACATATTAATTTCAGCACACGGAGTAACTTTTGGTTCATCATCTTCGTAATATACATGCAAAGGCAGTCTATCAACTTCTTGTATGCTCATTTGCATAGGGTCACCTGTTTGTGAGTAATTTTGAGCCATTACTAGTGTTACTAACCAAGCACCACAACTCCATAAATAATAGGGGTGCGGGGTCTCCTTAGGAAGTTCTTCAAATGAAAAGTTATCTATAGGTGAGGTTTTTTTACCGTATGGCATTCTGGATAAATACCGAGGCGCTACAAGTGTAATATGTTGCGATTGAGGTGTGGATCTTAGTTGATGCCACTTGTCTTTGAGAGCTGAATCTTGAGAAAACCTCCAATCATCTTTATCAGGCGTTTGTGCGAGGCTCTCACAACCTGCAAGCTGCTCAGAGCCACCTGAGATAAACAAGGCATTTATAGAGCCGGCTACTTCACCTAAACGACTTAAGGCACCCAAACCACCTTCACTCTGACCAAATACCGCATCAGCCATGATGATGTTAAAGGCTGACGACCCTGCCATCTGACGATTTTCAACTAATAATTTATAAGCATTACTTTGCTCATAATTATCTACATTTAGCGCATCATCAATTAACTCTTGAGCACTGACGTCGGCAATAAAAATCTTTAACTTACGGTCTGTTTCAACTCTGCGCACCAATAAATATAAACTACGCCAGGCTGACTCAATGGTTTGAAATTGACGATGATGCATGAGTTTACGCATTAGACTACTTGAAGCATCATCAACCGTTTGAATATAGTCTTTCAGGTCAGGGTTTGGTTTAGCCGTAATATAAGGCGAAACAATATCTTTCACTAAAGCCTGAACGTCAAAACCTTCTGAGGCCTGTGATGAACTTTCACCCGATAAAATATCATCCAGTAATGAACCAGAAGGGATGTTTATTTCCTGAGGCTTACTCGTTTGTTCAGTAGTTGACGCCGTTTCAACATCACCCCCCTGTTTGATTTCTGCCACAGCAGCAGAAAACGTGGATGAATTTTTTAGTTTTTTCTTAAGTTGTTTAAATTTATTAAAAAGTGGGACATGTTCATAAATAAAATCAGGATGCATGTCGTCCAGCTCAGAGAAAACTATTGGTTCTTCAGCCAAAGGTAAATCACACTGAACATTTAGCTGTGCAAATACATCATCAAAATTGTCTCGGTCTACTTCAATAACCTTTCTTTGTTTAAGTGTTGCAACATCATTGAGGTTACGGTGATCTCTACCACTAAAATCAGCGAGAATAACAATATGGCAGTTATTATTGTCACTTGCTAAGGGTGAAGGACGCTT
>ENA-OSET01001860-OSET01001860.1-sediment-metagenome-genome-assembly--contig:-NODE-1860-length-21201-cov-21.780297_pt1 | contig 21201 bp, 20 predicted proteins | sample MGYA00237882_ERZ534229 | MGnify/ENA primary metagenome ERZ534229 (study PRJEB26408, sample SAMN06266212) | sediment metagenome | isolation source: Hudson Canyon methane seep mesocosm | place... | reverse complement strand
CGCGATTCACTCGTAGTGAGTAATGCCGGCTTTAGGTTGTTAGCTCGCTATTTAAACACCTGCGAATAATGATCGCTTTTGCTCACTTTCAATCGTTAGTAATATGATCGAAATTGGCCTATTTTTTCATATTTCAGTTTACTTCCAAAGCGCTAGCAGTGGAGTTAAAGCGGTATATATTTGAGTGACGAAAAACCGCTAGCTCCTAAGCATAAAGCGGTCCTTTTTCTAAATCTAGAAATATTTAACTTTAGAGACTTGGATAGGGTTTATCCATAATTAGGGGGGCATGGATATCCTCTCCAAATTAAATCTAAAAATAATTATGGAGAATTCTTATATATAATGATGCTGGTTTAATTAGATTCAGCTTTGACTTTTTTTGTTAACCACTGGTAGAAGTCGAGTAAAACCTCTTTTTTAACAGAGGTTTTTCTGAATACAAAATAATATTGATCGGGGATCATTACGGGCTGGTTAAGTGTTACCAATCGGCCAGTCTCCAGCCATGTTGAAATTAATGGAAATTGCCCAATTGCAATCCCTAGCCCCTGTTCCGCAGCTCTCATAGCTGAAAGATAGCTATCCATGACTAATCTTGCATTGTGCTCAACTGTACTGCCATTAAGGAATTCAGTAGTGCGCTGCCAATCATTCATACTTCCTTGCATATAAATCAAGGTATGGCCAGTGAGCTCTCTAATATTATCAATAGGGTTATTCGCGATATATTGAGGCGAGGCCACCAATGCGCAATAGCACGGTGAAATTGTGTGAACCTCAAGGTCAGGCCAATCCCCATCGCCAAACCTAATAGCGGCATCTACGGGTTCACGTTCAAAGTCGATGAGGGACATACTCGTTTCTATGCGAAATTCAATGTTGGGATGCAGGGACGTAAATTCATGTAGTGCTGGAATAACGATTTCATGGGCAACAAATGGAATCATACTTATACGTAAAATAGGATTTGATACTTGGTATAGAAAACTATCGTGACAATTTCGATAGGTTGTTAAGGTTTGTTCAGCGACGCGTAAATAAGCTTTACCGTATTCGCTTAATTCCACTCGGCGGGTCAAACGCTTGAATAGTGTCATATTCAAATGTTGTTCAAGTTGCTTTATTTGCTGGCTGACCGCAGAAGGGGTTATGCATAAGACCTGTGCAGCCAATTTAAAGCTGTGTTGTTGTGCCGCTGCTTCAAATGCGATTAATAAGTGAATGGGAGGTAAGTCTCTATACATTAGTGATATTACACCTAACTTTTAATCAAAGTATAAAAGATTACATTATATTCAATAAAGTAAAGCAATTGATATCCCCTTTTATTTGTTATAGATAAGTATTACTTACTCCAAGATTAAAATAATTCGTTTGTCGAAGATAGGGGTATTTCATAAGCTGGCTGCTCATCAAGTTTTGGTCCGCAAACGTTTCTGCGAGTTTCCAGCTTAAAAGAGGTAAAAAATGACGACAAAGCCTAAGGTTTCATGGACGCACGAAAAAATACAAGCGAATGGGATTCAGTTTCACTATGTGACAGAAGGTGATGGGCCTTTGATGTTGTTCCTTCATGGGTTTCCTGAGTACTGGTATAGCTGGCGGCACCAGATTTCTGAATTTTCGAAAAACTATAAAGTCGTTGCGCTTGACATGCGGGGCTATGGTCAAACGGATCGTCCGCAAGGAAAAGAAAATTATACGATTGATGTTTTAGTCAAAGACGTTAAAGAAGTAGTGAGTGCGCTCGGGTACGAAAAGTGCGTGTTGGTAGGACATGACTGGGGCGCTATTGTCGCATGGTATGTCGCGATGAATGCCGAAGCATGTATTGAAAAATTGATTGTTATGAACGTTCCGCATCCAAAATGTTACATGGAAAATCTAACCTTTAAACAAGTACTTAGGAGTTGGTACATTTGGATGTTTCAATTGCCTAAGTTTTCAGAGGCGTATCTTAAAGCAAATGATTTTAAGTGGATTACAGATCAGTTTAGAAGTGCGGTAAATACAGAGGCGTTTCCTGAAGAGGATTTGAACAAATACAAGGAAAACGCGGCAACGCCTGGTGCTTTGACGGCCATGCTGAATTATTATCGAAATTTACCTGCTGAAATGATGAAGAAAGATGCGATGCCGATAATTCAGGTTCCTACGCTCATGCTCTGGGGTGAAAAAGATGGGTATACGGGGAAAGATTCAACCCGAGGAACCGAGCGGTACGTAAAAAATCTAGATCTTAAGTTTTTGCCGAACTGTAGCCATTGGACGCAACAAGATTGCCCTAAAGAAGTGAATCAATATATGAATGATTTTTTGATGTAAAGATACTTGATTCCATAAGATTTTATTTATCAGCTATAACCGGAGAAATTCATATGTTACCGATTATCATCGGCGTTATATTGGCAGTCGTGATGGCGTTCTTAGCAAGAATCACAAACTTCGACCGGGATCGCAGCTACTATGCGGTCGTATTAATTGTCATTGCCACTTATTACGTACTGTTTGCTTTTATTGCGAACGAAGCGATTATCCCTGAAATTATCGCGGCTTCAGTTTTCTCAATTATAGCTATCGCAGGCGCATTGCGTTGGCCGATACTGCTAGGGTTGGGGATTTTAATGCATGGTGTATTTGATTTATTGCATGGCTATATTATCACCAATTCTGGCGTGCCAGTATGGTGGCCAGCATTTTGTGCCGCAATAGATATTGTTCTCGGTGCGTGGGTTATTTATCTCGCTAAAACAAAAAAGGTCGTACCAATTAGCCTAGCTACACCTAACTAACAAATGGTGGCAATGGGTCACTGCTTCGCTTTATATACTGTTCTTTGAGCGCTTTAGTGGTGACAGGCTACCTATTTTAATTTGTATACATCTATCAATACAAAAAGGAACAAGAGATGAAGTATATCTTACGTAAATCATTTGGCATTTTTTTGATTTTCAGTTTAGTCACGTTGCTGACTGCTTGTGAAGACATAACTATTTTTTTGATGTCTGTTCAGGCTGACAAATATTTTTCAGCACCGTCTGCACAAGGACAAAAATTTGAGGAACTGGGCAATGGACTTTATGCTTTTCAGCACGGTCTAGACCGTTCACTGATTGTCGATACCAGTGAAGGGCTTGTTGTCGTTGATTCGTTTAATGAAAAAATGGCGAGAGATTTAAAGAAAATTCTTAATCAAAAGTTTCCTAAAAAAACGGTGTCACATCTAATTTACTCTCATCATCATCTAGATCACGCGAGTGGTGGTTATGAGCTCCACCCTGAGAAGGTTATTGCGCATGAGAATACGCGCTGGCATTTTGATCACTATCCGGGTACCAAAACGCTAAAACCAACGCACTATATCAGTGGTAGTCAATCGCTAAGGTTCGGTGACCATGAGATAGAACTTATTGATTTCGAACACGCTCATGCTGAACATCTATATGGGTTTTATTTCCCAGAAGATAAATTACTGTATGGACCTGATTTAGCGCTTTGTCAGACGTTCTTTCCTTTCGGTTATCCAGATTACAATCATTACGGCCAAATTCATGCATTAGAAGAGGCGGCAAAGCTGAATTTTGATCGGTTTATATCGAGTCACTTTAACAATGGTGATAAATCATGTGTGACTGGAACACTTGAGTTATTCAAAGATACACGAGCGATAATTTTAGACAAATTTGAACAATATGGTCAACCTAACGAGGCTGACGGCGAGTGGTTTCGGCAGGTTATGGGGGACACTAAGAAAATGATAAAACGAGATTACAGCGATTGGCATGGTTATGATGAAATGGGTTTAGCTTTCATGTTGCGACAACTAACAGGCGCAGTTATGGGGTATTAGGATTAGAATTTCGCGCAGTTCTGTTAAATATAAAGCTTTCTTTTTACTCGACTAAAAGATTCAGGTGTAATGCCGAGATAAGCAGCAATATGATGCGCAGGGGTTTCAGTCACTATTTTTTTCGGCATTTCTTTAATGAAGTGGTGATAACGTTGTTCTGCGGATTTATATTGAATGGTATGTAGGCGTCTTTCCATCGCTAGATAATGTTGCTCAGCCATAATACGTTCATACTCTGTAATAATAGGCAATTGACGGCGCAAGGTTTTAATATGACCTAAAGAGAGCATGAATCCTTCACAATCTTGCAAGCATTGAATACTCTCGACAGAGGGGGTCTGTTTAATAAAACTGGAATAAGCCAATACTGCACTTTGGTCGCAGAGCAGTCTTAAGTTGACGTCCTTGTCTTCTAAAATATAGAAGCATCGCACAAGACCTTTGTGCATAATGAATAGCTCGTTGCATGTTTTTCCTTGAGGGAAAATAGTATCGTTTTTCTTAAATGACTTTGGTGTTATGTAGGGCGTTAATTCCTGTTGCTCACTTGAATTGAGAGGGAAATCAACGCCAAAGGGAGAGGGTAAATGAGTCATTTAATCGAAAAGCACCGTTATGCAGAATTATTCTGCCTGAGGATATGGTGCTTTGTTAGGTTTGTCCAATTATCACAGCGGCAATTTATCAACACCTTTCAGCATGGTATGAATCATCTTGGTTTTAATACTACCGAGCACTGGGTTAACGATTTTTTGTAGCCTATTGTTAGACGCTGGTGTCCATATTACCTTGTCGCCCACATTGATATCACCCACTCGAACCACTGAGGCATTAATGCCCATATGACGCTTAACATGCTTATTTACCGTACGCATCACTTTACCGTCTTTCTTTATATTCGACTGTGGTTGGGATGGCATCGAACAACGTACCGTGCGCGTTTCACAACGAATCACTGTATCGCCAATAGATAGCTCTCCTCCGAGCCAGCCAAACTCCTCAAACTCTGCATTATCGTTTTCAGTCTCAATCACTATATTTGGTCTGAATCGCTGCACGCAAAAGTCACCTAGTGGTTCGATTTCCTCTAGTTTTTTCAATGCGCCAGTAGTCAGTATATGTAGCGGGTAGCAATCATAGTAACGCCCCAGAGGCGTCGCGAAAACAGAAAGTTCAGTCAGTATTCGCCACGAAAAAGATGACATATCTGGTAGTTCTTTGGAAGCAAACTGTTTTTTCATGGCCTTGGCGCCACTAACTCCTGCCAATCGATAATGTTTCCAATTACGTTTGGGTTGCAACGGCCAAAGACTAACGTTTTTCTGCAAAGCGTCAGACAACTTATCATTTACATGAGGATCGGCACTGTTAATTTGCGTACCATTTGGTAGCTGAATGAGCACCTGAGGAAGCGGTTCAGCGACGGGTTCTTCTTCATAATGTGCTTCACACAACAAGAGTTTAGGCATCTTGCGTACAACGGTAAGCTCGCCTTCACTCTCATCTCGAATAGCCCAGCCTCGGTCTCCTAAAAGCCCGAAAGTTTCAACCCTGCCATGGTTAACCTGCTCTCCCACCATCGACTTAACTGGATAGCGCCAGAGTTCCTTGATAGTACCGATTTGTTGTTTCATTGATTATCCAAAATATTGATGAAGGTATACGGAGCTATAACCAATACTAGCGACGACGTGATTTTTAATAAAGTGCCCAGACCGTCTTCTCCGTTTGAATTCTAGAGGGTTCTGGGGGCGATAGAGTTGCCAAGTCATTTTCTTCATATCACGTTTAAAAGCGTTTTACCCACTAAAAACCAAAGTGTAATACAGCTCAAAAGGTAGGCAATAAAACGCTGTTTAACGTTGTTATAGGTACAGTGTATAAGACTGTGTGCCGCGCGAAAAACAACATAAAGCCAAGCCCCTACGAGAATGCTTTGGTCAACTGTTTGACTAAGGTGAGCTACAATGCAGGTCACATAAAAAAGAACGGGTAACTCAGTTAAATTATTTAAGTTATGGGCTGGATAATTAACGCGGTCGTTCATGGCGTTCATCATTTTTTCAGCCGTGTCTATGGTCTGTAGGTCAATTTTAAGCGCGTGTAAATAGGGAAGTCGAAGGACGTACATGTAGAGCCACACTAAACCCGTTATTGTCACCAGACTCATAACAGGAAGAAATATTGCGTTTGATACCATTTAAAAAAACCTCTTATTAGTGAGTATTTAGATTGAATAGCGCTAACTTATCTCATCGTTTGTTGTATAACCTTAACAATTGGTAAGAAGAGAATATTTTCATGTCTATGCTTGATTGTATTAAGAATGATTACCAGTTTAACAATCCTAGATTGAGATAGATTTTATATTGCAATAAGCTTCAAATCGTTTCTTTTGCCTTAATATCTATAGGTCGGGAAACTTGAGTCAACGTCGGTAATTTAAGCAATTAGTGAAACAGAAATTGCCTATTAAGAAACAGCACCTCAGGGCGTATGATGTCAGCTATTCGCACCAATAGTGATACCGCTGTTTAAACAAAAATATCCGAATGTACCTGTGAAAATTAAGACCCAATATCAGGCAGTTTTATAGGTTTTGAAGCAAGCTGTGATAAAACTCAATAACCTTTAAATAGTTATCAATAGAAATACGCTCGTTAATACCATGAATACGCGGGAGGTCTTCATTTCGTAAAAATAACGGGCTAAACCTGAGTATGCTTTCTGACAAATGATAAAAGTGCCTTGAATCGGTGGTTGAAAGGGCAATAGAGGGTGCTATCACCGCGCTAGGGAATGTCTGTTCAATTGTTTTTTGTAGCGCTCTATAGGCTTCAGAATCCGTGGAGGTAACAGGTGCGGGTTCTTCTATTGCAGATACGGCTGTTACCTTTACACGCACATCATCAATACTTTCGAGAACATGTTCAATAATTTTGTCGCTTGTATCATGAAGTGCAATCCGATAATTTACTATGGCATGAGCGCTTTTTGGTAAGACGTTTTCCGCAATACCGCCTTGTATAATATTCACAGACATACTAGAGCGGACTAATGCATCCGTTGAAGGTTTTTGCTCTAGCCCTAGTTTTATGAGGGGCTCTGTTAACCAGCTGTGATAAAGAACGACATTCTTTGGAAATGATACCTCTCTAGATAAGCGTTTAAACATTTGTTGCACTGGGGAGGAAAGCTCAGTATTCATAGGCGCTTTCGTCAATCGAGTCAGTGCCGCACTTAGAATCGAAATAGCGGTTTCCTTTGGCGGCATCATTGAGTGTCCTGGTTCGCCTTCTACCTCGAGTTTTAAGGTTAAATAGCCCTTTTGGCTAATACCGATTAGAGCGACCGGTGATTCAATATCTGGAATAACGCCATCAGTAACTGCCTGACCCTCATCGAAGATAGACCCTAGAGACACACCGTTTACATTAAGGTATGCGGCTATTTTTTTCGCCCCTTGATGGCCGCCAATTTCTTCGTCATGTGTTATCGCAATAAAAATATCTCTATTGGGGTTTGTGTAACCTTGTTTAATGAGTGATTCGACAGCTTCAAGTATTCCGAGAGTCATTGGTTTATCGTCTAGAGCACCTCTTCCCCATATATAATGGTCATCAATTTGACCCGAAAAGGGTGGATACATCCACTTAGGGTCGGAACTGTTGGCATTTTCCTGAGCATCCACTACATCGCTGTGTGAGAGAAATAGCATAGGATCTCGATTGTTGTTGGACTTCCATCTCAGCAGCAAACTATGTCCGGCTTGATATTCCAGGCTTAGGGTTCGCATGGTTAAAGGAAAATTCTCAAAGAGAAAGTGGTTGAATTGTATAAATGCTTCTTGGCCAATTAGATCGTCACTTGCGGTAGAAATGGTTTTAATCTGGATTGCTTTGGATAAACGCGAGCTAGCCTCAGAAGGGTTAATTAACGCGCTTTTTAACGGCGAGGAATTTGTCCGGTCTATGCTATTTTCTTTGTTGGGATAAATTGAATAATTAAGCGCAGAAATCCCGAACACGATAAACAGGAAAGTGGCTAAAATAATTTTTTTCATGGAATTAAGCTCACGTATATTGATTTGTAAATTGCACTGTACCCGTCTTGATTCGAGCTACAGAATTGCAGCAACAGGGTAAGTGGCAGCATGTTTGTTGGGTAAATTTTCAGAAAAAAATCGAATGACGTTTCCACCCATTATCATAGCTACTTCAGTATCTGAAAAACCATCAACTCTTAAGGCCGAAGATAATAGCGCTAACTGATTTGGTGCAATGGGTAGGGGTGATACATCCCAGCCTGACCCAAGGCCAACATGCTCGGCACCGACTAAATCTCGAACATGACGTAGTGCCATAACAATCCCCTGAATTGATACGTCACAAATAGCCCCCTCGAAGAACCCAATCCCTATAATTCCTTTTTTGTCAGCGATTTTCTTTATGATTTCATCCGTTAAATTGCGAGCTTTAGGGCAAGTTTTATAAACGCCGCCATGCGAGAAATAAACGGGCTTACTGGATATTTCAAGTATTTCGTCCACGCCCTGCATAGATAGGTGTGCGACATCTATTATCATCCCTAACTCATTCATTAATCTGACAAGTTTTTTTCCTCTTGGTGTAATGCCGTATTTCGTCACGCCAGAAGAAGAGCCTGCATATTCAGTATCTGTATAATGAGCTAGTTCCATTGATCTGAAGCCTGCTTCAAATAGAGCCTCAACATTTTCCAGGTTCCATTCTGTTGGATGTGCCCCCTCAATACCTAGAATGCTAGACATTGACTCCGGGTTGGTTTTTCTTTGCTCCAGAAAGTCGTGCAGGTCTTGCTTGGATTCAATAACAAAAAGGCTATTGGCTGATTTTTTCGCAGTTATCCTTAGTTTTTCGGCTTGATAAAGTGCTCGCGCTTTGTAACTAGTCAATGTATCCAACGGCCAACGATCCCAAAACGCAATAGACCTGATTTTGTCGCCTTTATCTTCAATTGAATCACTGATGACATCGTCTGGAGCCTCAACGACAGCCATAAAAATTTGTAAGGCGACATTACCTGCAAGAAGTCTTGATATGTCAGCATGCCCCCTGTCTGAAGGCTCAGAAATATCTCTGGACCAGAGCAATGTATCTCCGTGCATATCTGCACTCATGTACGCCTGATGTAATTGTTTTTGTTTGGCTGTCGGAATAGTTTGATTAAGTGTTTCGGCTGGACTGAAATATTTTTCGGTATTCAATGGAAGCACAAACAAATATACCAATATAAGTAAGCCTGCTGTGATCAACAAAAATTTTATTGCCGGAATGATACTCATATTGGGTCTATCCTAATTTGTTATGTCTAGGTTTGAAGTAATTCAGTGCGTAAAGTTCTTGGCAATTTCTTGCATTTTTCGCTCGGCAAAGAAGGCTGCAATGGGCTCTAAAGGCCATGAGGAAAAGTGGTTCTGCATTGCTCTAATTGCGCGATCAATATCATGTTTGTGATATAACTTGCCTCTAACGACAATAGCCTGAAGACTTTTCAACGCGCTTAATGACTTAGTTGGGTTTTCTTTGAAAATCAGCAGGTCGGCTGGAGCGCCAATTTGAATCACCCCCAAATTGGCGTCTGTCAACTGTTGCCCGGCGCGCCACGTGGCATTTGCCCATATATCTTCAATAGGAATGCCGGCCTCGGCAAATAGTTTTATCTCATGCCAATATGAAGCGCCCGGTACGACAAATGGTTGCTGAGTATCGGTGCCGAGGTTAAGCGTCGCCCCCGCGTTGCTGAGTTTAATTAATAAGTCTTGTTTTTTCTTAAGAGCGTTCTTCGCCCGTCTAAGAACTTCAGTATTGAGGTGGCGGTATACAGGCAGGCCTGTATCCGGGTGCCAGACGTTTTCAATGTAAAAACTAGGTAGCACTGCATATTCTTTGCTCAGTTTTGCGCGTTCATAGTCTCCATACTCTTGAATCTTTAATAGCGTAACCAGCGTGGGTGTATTGATAAGGTCGTTCTCAAGTACAAACTTCACTACCTCATCGATTCGCTCTGACTCGACGGCCTCCCAATTACCATTTCTTTCAACAACGGAGTTCTGCGTTACAGGAGGAACACCAAAAAAATGCTGCGTGTCAGGAAGTGCAGCCTGCTCATATGTCAGAGAGGAGGGCACATGGCCTGCCACATGAAGACCTTCTTTTGTCGCGGCATCCTTCAAGGCTGTGATAAATTCTGGAGATAGGTTTTCGTATGACTTGATGCATGAGTGGCCTTGTTTTCTGATATCAGTGGCTATTTTAGGGGCTTCATTCACGGATGTCATGATGATCGAGCTTGCCCACCGAGCGTGCCCTGTGGTAACAAGTGCACAAGAAAATACATTAGGCACTGGCCACTTATTTTCGTTGATTAGAGAGCGCACTTCAGAGACTGATGTTCCATCAGGGTCTGCCACATCTCTCCAAGTTGTTACGCCATGTGATATGGCTAAAAGAGCAAAAAGTGGCGTGAGTTTAAGTGGGGTGCGAGCGGGGTTATGGGCATGCATGTTTATTAAACCCGGCAAGACAAAGCTGCCCTCAAATTCTTTGAAAGAACGGGTTTTCTGAATGTCATTTCCAATAGCCTTAATTTTACCCTCTTTAATGTGTAGGTCAGTGTTTTTCAGAATGTTAAATTTTGGATTTATGATTGTCACATTCTGCAAGACAAAATCTTCGCTGACGGCTACAGGGGCTTTGGGAAGTTTGAACTGCAATGAGATAAGTGTTCCCACGGCTAAGAAAACAATAGCGAGAGTTATACTTAAAACTAGCACCTTTCTGCGTAACATCTTTTATCCCTCAGGAAATTACTATTTTGGGTTTAGCGCAGATGAGCGGGTACAAGACTAGATTCAGCCGATGATCCAAAATTCATGGCTACTTCGCAAAACACTCGTCCTGGCTCGGCTTGAGAGTAAAGGACGGTAAATGTCCCACCAATTGCTCTGAGTACTTCTCGGTCAAACTCCATCATTCGATAACATGCTTCTAGGTTTCCTGTTCCTCTCAAGGGGCATGGTGTGTGAATCTCGGCATATACCGTATCTTTGGTAATGTTGACCAACGGTACTTGCTTAGGAGAAGGGAACGCTTTTTGCCAGTTCTGACCTAGCTCTTCTAGCTCATGGCACTGCTTTAACCCCTTACTACTAATTACATGTCTTGCTGCTTTTCGTGATAATGACTGGTTGAGCAGGGATAGTTTTGGGCTCCACGCAATTAGCGAGAAAGTTTTTAGAACGGCTGACATACCGTAATTGATTATTTTCTTTTTCATCGAGGGTTATCTCTATTTAATAAATTATTAAAACTAAGGTATAAAATATTCTATAGGGCCAATATAATGCTGACAATTGAATAAAATTATCAGCATAGATGAGATAAACTATCTTATGAGTCAATCAGCCTCCCTTAATGCCCTTAGATCATTTGAATGCTGTGCGCGACTTGGCTCGGTACAAAAAGCCGCTGCTGCACTGCATGTAACGCCTTCAGCAGTTAGTCATCAACTCAAGAGCTTGGAAGAGCATTTCGGGGTGACACTATTTCAAAGAAGTGTCAGGAAAGTTGAAGTCACAGAGTTGGGGAGGCAATTACAGCAAGACTTAACAAAAGCATTCGGACTTATTCAAGATGCAACTAATAAAATTCACGAGTTTCATTTAAATGATGTTGTATCCATTAACGTCTTACCAGTGTTCTCAATCAACTGGCTTAGCTCCCGGCTTGGTTCATTTTTTCAAGCGAACCCAAGCATTGAACTGAGGGTAATTAATAGTTATAGAATTGAAGATATCACCAGCGGTAGTAACGATTTAGCAATACGCTGGGGTAATGGTGAATGGCCAGGAGAAACCTCTGAGAAATTGATGGATGAGTATGTTATTCCTGTATGTAATCCGCGTATCGCGAATAGCATGAGCGCCAGAAATGGGCGGGAAATGCTAAAACAGAACTTAATCGAAATGTATATCTCTCAAAATCATTGGTCTCTTTGGGTTAAGAGGTTCGACCTTGAAATACCAAAGAGTGCACGATTTATAAGATACAACGATCCCGTTGCGGCTATACAGGCAGCAAAAGATGGTTTGGGAGTAGTTTTAGCCCCTATGGCTTTGGTCTATGACGATATTGTCTCGGGTATTTTGGTGGCGCCTTTGCCAGAACCAATACCGGTAGGAAGTTCATATTACTTGGTCTCTCAGACCCAAGAACTCTTGGAAAAGCCACATGTAGACTTGTTTGTTAAATGGTTAAAAGGCGAGATAGAAAAGTACTGCAAGGATACAGGCGGAGCCATCCTCGGAACTCAGGAAGACGGTTAATTGGTGAACGTCTAGGGCTCATGTACTCCAACCAACATTGTTTGTTCGTTAGGGTAAAGGATTGTCAAAATCTGTGTTGCATCTTAGTTTGCGTCAAAAACCTTCGAGAAGAAATAAATGTTTGGTATTGCATTATTGGGAGGGCAAATAATGCTTCAATAGAGAATGATTTTACCTAACGACTCAGCCTTAAGGGTAGGGCAACTAATAATGCTCTATCGTCCTTTTGTTATCGCTGCATCAAGTAAGCTAAAAGTATCACTTTGGGGCGCTGTTTTATGACGATCTAAAAGATGACGTTCATAACTCAAAGCTAGCGGTATTCCAGCATTCTAAAAGGGTTCGCTTATGCTCAGGAGTAAGCATTACTAATTCAAAAAACATTAAACCAATTTGGAGACTAGCCAATAATCGAAGAATAATGTGAATCAGTCAGATATGCTTTGGGCTCAATGTTCATGCAGTGCTCAGTAATTATCATCGAAACAGCGCATTTGGGTAGAGAACTCAAAAATTTCTCATCAATTAGTGATTGATTAGCCTCGCCATTGGAGACTTCAATTGCTATTTCGCTAAACATTTCTAACAGTGCTGCACTGCCTTTAGATAACAGTATCATTCTTGATCTGCTAAGAGGGGTACGTTCAACAGTTTGCTTAATAAGCGAAAAACTTTTTAAAGCCGAGTATCTCAATACTAATTGCTCTAGCTTTTTGGGCGGCTCTACTGAACTGTCTAGATTTAGCCCCTTATCTAGCCACAATAAAGATAGGTAGCGAATAGACTCACCGACTAATAATTGACGTAGGGCCAGCTTGACTATTTGTTTGGATTGATTCAAATCAGTGCAGAACTCCCCACGAATGCTTGTCAGCAAATTAGCCAATAAGCCATCATCATGACCGGCTACAATATTGATTCGAAAATTTGAGTCTATACTAACCCACTCCTCACCAGGTTCTAGAAGTTCATCCTCGACTTCGATTAGCCCGCATTCACATAACTGGTTGAGGTACTCAATTGCCAAATATTTTGTTGGGGTAAAATCACGGCGTAACAATTCGAATGAGGAAATATTGGTCTCTCCTGGCTTGAGAGATAACAATAGCGAGGCATAAAGAAGCTTGTCTGAAAATACAAGTTTGTTTAGATCAACTTTCATTGTGTTTATGGCAAGCGATAACAAGGTAGCTCATATTTAATATAACCTATAATAACTACTTAAATGAGAACACAGTACGTTAGTTTGTCCCTGATTTGGGTACAGATTAGCATGTACCGATAATGGGTACAAATGAATAAAACAATCACCTCAAATAAGTACAGCGATTTAATCTCTTGGTTAAAGAGTGCTAGGGTATCTCAAGGGTTCAGTATGAGAGAATTAGCTAGCCTAATCGGACAGCCACATTCTTTTATTGGCAAAGTTGAGACTATGGAGCGAAGGTTGGATATTTTGGAGTACGTCACTTATTGCGAGGCTCTAAACATATCTCCTGAAGAAGGATTAAAGTACCTAAAGTCTAGTACCTAGTTATTAGAAAGGTATGGCGTACAAAAAAGGTTACGCGTAAGAAACTGAAAACAGTGTTAGCGAACCAGCTTTATTAATTGTATATTCGTTCATTTATTTTAAATGAAGTCGATGGCATGAATCATTGCGTGATCTGTAGTTTAGCTCCATTTGAAAGAGCTTGCGTTGATAGGCCGGAAGGTGTGTTTGTGTGCGTAGAATCGCCAGGATGTGGTCAGTCTTTAGCTCCCGCAATAAGCTCCATTTCATTACTTGATCACTTTTCTCACCGACCGAACCCCACTCAAAAGAATTTCTAATATTTGAAAAAACGTCGTCGTCATATATGGACAAATCTGTGAAGGGGGCTTGGCGATGAATAGCTCGACGTGGAGTATCTAGGCCGCCATCTACAAAATAGGTAAGACCATTGGAGTCTGCATGTGCAACGAAATCACGTCGATGTCGACTCGTTAAAATCGTACCATCTGGTGTCTGGATCGAATTTAGAACAAGGTTAGCCATGATGGTTTGCGTCCTAGAAGCATAGTCATCTATATTTATCATCTGCGTTATTTTACAGGCTACCTAAACTAGATGATATATTCAGAACTGATCTTCTAACTGCTTCATTGCACTGATGGTCCACTAAAGGATTACGTGACAGATTGAGCTGGCTCAATATATTGCCAGGTTACAATCTTAGGTGGTCGAGAGTATTTAGCGTGTGTGGCATTGCAGGTCATAAATCGTCGGGTATCGAGCTTAAACATGAGATTCTTGAAGCACTGAATCCGAATAAAACGGGTCGTATCTTAATGCACACTGCTATCTATGAATGCAATGAGTCGTGATATAGTGGCGCGACCTAATGAATTAGATTGGTATGTCGATTTGATTTTTTTGATGAAATCCTTCGCAAAAAGTGTAAAGACAATGCTAAGGAATAGGTTCGACTTTACAAAACTAAGGTGTAAAGTAGTCTACGGAGATATTGATTGAAATCAAATGCTTGCTACTACTGGCTTGAAGGACGAACGAACGAGCTTGACACTCAAATAACCGTAAGTCTTCCTTTTTAATTACTACTTTAAGGTAGTTAGTTAAAGCTTAAAGAACGTATTTGAAAGCCTCTAAAATGAGGCTTTTTTTATGCTTGTCAGTTTTTGGGTTAAATCTATTTGGAAGGTGACGCAAATTTAAATATTCTATATATTAAATCTTTTTTGCAAACAGTGACTTAGTGAACTAACCTGAAGGATAGAATTAACTTATTGTCGATAAATGACTTTCAGTTTTCTCTCTGGTTCTTTGAGCTATTAGAGAATTTATCGGTAATATTTCATGTTAAACAGTGTTTCGTGATAAAGCTCTCGCAGTTAAGAAAAGGGTTCAGATTGTTTTCATTTTTTAAATCAAAGTCGAAAGCCGGTTGTGTAGGGCTTGAAGTAAGAGTTGATGGCATTGCTATCGCTTTAGCTAAACCTGGTGATGATGGTCTGCTATGCATATCTGAATGCAAATTTCAGGCGTGTAGTGCGGCAGAAAGGCTTCCTGTGTTGACTCAGCTAGTGAGTGATTTGCACTTAAAAGGCATGCCTTGCAATCTGGTTTTAACTTCTAAGCAGTATCAAACTTACCCAATTGAAAAGCCTAATGTTGAAGACGCTGAGTTGGCGGACGCGGCTCGATGGCGAATTAAAGACATGCTGGATTTTGACCTAGATGACGCTGTGACTGATGTTTATGATTTTCCAAGTGATGCCTTGAGAGGGCGACCAGAGCAACTTAATGTTGTCGTTAGCCGTTCGGCAGTGGTTAAAGAAGGTTTGCAGCTAGTTTTGGAGTCTGGTTTAGAACTGGAAAGTATTGATATCGTGGATCTTTCTCTGCGTAATGTTGCTGCCCGCCTATCAAGTGACGAACATAAAGCGCAAGCCATTCTCTATTTAAGGAATGGCGCAGGCATGATGGTGTTGGTAAAAAATGGCGACTTATACCTATCACGCCATTTTGACTTCTCACTTCAGTCTTTAAATGAGCCTTCTCAGCAAGACTCAGTGATTCAGCATTTGGCCTTAGAAATACAGCGCTCTTTTGATTATTTTGAAAGTCAGATGGGGCAAGTTCCTCCACGAACAATTACTCTAATCGGGCCAGACTCAAATGTACCTTTAGCGAATATGTTAGGAGGAAGTATTGCAGCAGACGTCGCTTGGCTAGATTTAAAGAGTTGTTTTGGTCGAGAACAAGCAATTGAAAGCAATGAAATTAATTGCTTTGTAGCAATTGCTGGTGCAATTCGCGAGGAGAGCCCGTAATGCAGCAGGTTAACCTTTATACCGACGCTTTTAAGCCTCAAAAAATAACGCTGCCTTTAGAGCACATCGTGTTATTAACTGCGTTATCAATACTAATTGTGATCGCTGCAACTTTTTGGGTAAACGCTAGTCTCGCTCAGGATGAACAACGTGTACATAAGGAACAGCAGCGTATAGAAAAAATGTCGAATCAATTGATGAAGCTTGAAGAAAAAGCAAAGCTATTACGACAGGATGACTCACTGGTTGCTGCTAATAAGCGTTTAAGTGCAAAGCTGGAAGCCCGGCGACAAATGATTAATGTGTTGGATAGTGTGGTTGTTAAAGATGATGAAGGCTTTTCCAATCTACTATTGTCCTTGGCTCGACAGAAAACAGATGGGTTATGGTTAACGGGTATACATGTAGGGGCTTCGGGTCAAGATATGACCATTGAGGGGACAACACTTAATGCAAAAGCTGTCCCGGCTTATCTGCAAAATTTACGCAATGAATCAGGGTTTATTGGAAGAACTTTTACACTATTTAATCTTGATGCAGATCCTAAAAAACCAAGTCGTTTAGATTTTAGTCTTCGTTCTCAAGTGTCTCGGTCAAATGATGGGCTTGTTTTAGAAGAAATGAATGCAATGACCTTGAATAAAGATTTGAAACGCCAGGCTGTAAAGCAACAGATTGAATCAGCCAGGGAGTTAATGCCATGAATCTGGAAAAATGGCAGCTGCTAAGAGATAAAACCGCAGCGCTTACTCTTCGTGAACGAAGTATTCTTGCTGCAATAGGCGTTATTTTAGTATTTTTTATTTGGTCTCAGTTTGTTTATCTTCCATTTGAAAAGAAACAAAAGCGCCACTTTATGAAGTTGGCAGAACTCAATCAGCAATTTGTAACGCAATCGGACCGCCTGTCTGAATTAACTGTATTGCTGGCGAACGATCCAAATGCACCGATCAGAGCAAAACAAAAGTTACTTCAAAATGAGATGTCTGAGTTAACGACCGAAATTGAAAGCCGTTTAAGTAATCTGGTTGCACCTGAAAAAATGGCAGATTTGATGCGTCATGTCTTGGCAGATTATAAAGGTCTTAGTTTAGTTAGCGCTAAGAATCTACCGGTTGAACCTTTACAAGTTAGATCTATGGCGACCAAAACTAAAAATGAAAAAGGTGTTGAAACTGAGTCACAAGCGGTCATTTTTGCGCATGGTTTTGAAATGGTTTTATCTGGTCAATATTTCCAGGCTTTGGAGTTTTTACAACACTTGGAAGAAATGAAAGGGTTTTACTGGCGCACCTTGAATTATAAAGTCGACGGTTATCCCAGTGCTAAAATAACGATACAAATTAGTACATTAAGTCTGGAAGAGGATTGGATCGGTGTTTAAAATTCTTTTCAGTGGCGTCCGTGTATTAAGGCTTGTACTGGCAAGTTTTTTGATGTGCTTTGTTCTGGTTGATGTGTCATATGCGGCCAACACCTATAAATTGCCATCAGGTGAGGTGTTAAATGATCCAACTCGACCGCATAACTGGAGTCGGGGTAGTAGTCCAAAAGCGAAGGCAAAGCACTTTACTTTGAACTATATTTTAAAAACTGCCCAACGAACAAAAGCCATTATTAATGGTAAAAGTGTGACAGAAGGCGACAGCGTTTCAGGGGCAAAGGTCATTAGAATCAAGCAAAACACAGTAATGATTTTAGTTGATGGTAAACGCAAGACACTACATCTTAATAAGAATGGCCGTGTTAGGAAAATGAAACATTAAATTTCTAGTTCGAAAGAGCGAAAGATTTTAGAAAGTAGTCAATTTAAAGTGAGTGTAAGAATGGTAAGCAGTCTAAGAAAAGGTGCAATGATATTACTGGGAGGCGCTCTGTTATGTTCGTGTGCCAGTCAGAATGCTTTGCTTCAATCACCTCAGGCAAATACTACGGATAGTATTGACCAAATAAATGCGGTATTGGATGGCGCATTGCTTGCACAAAATAAGCTAGAAAGCGGGGGAGGCGCACCAAGTCCTGCTGAAGTACCTGATAATGTTGTTAATGCTCTAACACCCTCTTTAATGTCTGACCAGCCCCAAAAACGTAGTAAGAAAAAGCAAGTTACCCGTTTTGATATTGGCGTTCATAAACTTCCTGCTGCTGATTTTTTTGAAGGTTTAGTCGAGGGCACAAAGTTAAATATAGTGGTCCACCCAGACGTGAAGGGCACGATAAGCCTACAGCTTAAAGATGTGAGTGTTGCTGAAGTATTAGAAATTACACGTGATATCTATGGCTATGAGTTCGAAAAGAAAGGCCGGCTAATCAAAATATTTCCCCTTGGTTTACGTACCCAGATTTTTGAAATTGACTATTTAAATATCAAGCGACGTGGTGGCTCAGAAACGCGTGTCAGTTCTGGGCAAATTACGGCGGGTCAAAACTCATCAACAGACAATAGTTCTTCTGATAGCAGTTCAGATAGTAGTTCTGATTCAACTCAATCTGTAGGTGGAAGCGGGACTCAGATTAATACTCAAAATGAAAATAATTTTTGGGGAAACCTAGAGAAAACGCTCAAACTTATTGTTGGCAATGAAAAGGGTCGAACAGTTGTAATTACACCAAGTGCCGGTGTTGTTGTCGTAAAAGCCGATTCAGAGGCGCTTGCATCAGTAAAAAATTATCTTAAAAGTGCGCAGTTGATTCTACAACGACAAGTGATTATTGAAGCCAAAATTTTGGAAGTTACATTGAGTGATGGTTATCAACAAGGTATTGATTGGAATTTTTCATCCGCCAGTAGCTCATTGGAATCAAATGGTGACCCAAAACGAGGCATTAATTTGGCTCAAATTTCCCGACAGATTATTTCAGGTAATGCAGGCGGTATTTTTTCATCAACGATTAAACTTGGTGACTTTGATACTACGATTAACCTGCTTGGAACGCAGGGTAATGTGCAGGTGCTTTCTAGCCCTAGAATCGCAACGGTAAACAACCAAAAAGCGGTGATCAAAGTCGGGAGTGATGAATACTTTGTAACGGATATCGATTTCGAATCAAACAGTGACTCAAACTCAAATTCAACCGATATAGATTTAACACCCTTCTTTTCAGGTATCGCTTTAGATGTCACGCCACAAATTAGTGAAGAAGGAAGCATCGTCTTACATGTGCATCCAACAATCAGCAAAGTAGAAGACCAAGAAAAAATCATTACGATTAGCGGACAGGATGTAAATCTTCCTTTAGCTTTTTCTACAATACGGGAGTCAGATAGCGTTATCACTGCTGAAAATGGACAAATTGTAGTTATCGGTGGTTTGATACAGAATCGCAGTGTTGATGAAAACTCATCGGTTCCCTTTCTTGGCGATATACCCTTGATTGGCGAATTGTTTAAGCAGAAAGGCAAGTCCACTGAAAAAACTGAGCTAGTGATTTTACTTCGTCCAACGATTACCAGCACTAAAGCTTTTAATGAAGATATACGTTCGAGTCGACAGCGCTTTGGCGAGTTTAGAAATGAACTGCTTGAGTCGACAGAGACGGGCTTCTATAACAATTATGAATAGAATCTGCGAAGAATAGAGAAACCAATGTATGAGTCATTTTTTGGTTTGCAGGAAGCGCCATTCACACTAACGCCCAATACGCATTTCTTTCTCAAGTCTGAAACACATCAGCAAGGGCTTGAAATGCTGCTTGTTGCTCTGCGCAACAAAGAGGGTTTTATTAAGATTTCCGGTGAAGTTGGTACTGGGAAAACACTCTTGTGCCGAAAGCTGTTAAATGCACTTGATGACTCGTGCATTACTGCTTATATCCCTAACCCTCATTTTTCAGTTGAATCACTTTATGGCATCCTCGCTGACGAGCTGGCGGCGAGCCTGAAATCTGAGCCCGAAGATGAATGGGGGCATGCCCATGCTCAATACAATAGTACAGGTGAAAAGCACGTGTTGGCATTGCAAAGGATCAATGAATATCTGATTCAGTTTGCTAGTAAAGGGAAGCAAGTAGTATTGATTATTGATGAAGCGCAATCAATGCCGGAAGAAACAATCGAAGCATTACGCTTATTAACAAATCTGGAAACAGAGTCTGAAAAACTACTGCAAGTCGTCTTGTTTGGACAGCCGGAATTAGATGTTATGTTGTCAAAAAAGCACTTACGACAGTTGCAGCAACGTATCACTTTTCAACATCAAATCAAGCCATTAGAAAGGAGTGATATAGAACATTATATTTCTCATCGAATGTTATTGGCAGGTTATACCGGTGGGCGACTTTTTGAGGCTAAAGCCATTACACTTTTAACACGAGCATCCGGAGGCGTTCCTCGTTTGGTGAATGTCTTGTGTCATAAAGCATTAATGTCTGCGTATGGTCAAGGCTCAAGATTGGTACAAGGTAAACACATGAAAGCAGCCATACGCGATACGGAAAGTATTAAACGTTCGTTCTGGCAGCGCTTACCTTGGCAAATGGCTTTATTGTTTGTTTATGCGGGTCTAGGTTTAACTGAAACAGGGCTTATCTTGTGAGCGTTATCAACGACATGTTACGTGACCTAGAAGCTCGCAAGGCACCCGAACGAGAAGGGTTGAGTTCACTGGATGCAACAAGTCGCTTGATTGAATCGAAGCAACCAGTTCGAAAAATGTATATTGTTTTAAGCTCAGTATTACTTATAGGTGTTGGTGTAGGTTTGAGTTGGTTTTTTAATATGCCCTCTACTGATGTAGTCGCCGTAAAAGATAAAGAAACTAAAGTGACGGAGGTAGCAATCAGCTCACCTACTGGAGCGCTAGTAAGTGATAAATCAAATACTGTCTCAGAGCCTGTGTTACCAAAACCTACTAAAGTAGAGCCCGACCCTGTGAGTGATAAACAGCAGGTAACACCAAAAGTTGTGTTAGCTTCTGATAAAATAGAGGTGTCAGCACCTATCCCTAAAACCCGTGTGGCTAAACTAACGCCATCGGCTAAGACGCCAAGAGTACTAACAACAAAAGTTCAAAATATACCTCAGGTTCCCAAACCAGTTGTTAAGCTGAAACCAACTGTCTCCCCCAGAGCTATGGATCAGAATAATGCTGAACTTGCGCTTAAGTTCTTTAAAGAGAATGAACCCAGAAACGCTTATCGAATCCTCTAT
>ENA-OSET01001859-OSET01001859.1-sediment-metagenome-genome-assembly--contig:-NODE-1859-length-21206-cov-12.607696_pt1 | contig 21206 bp, 19 predicted proteins | sample MGYA00237882_ERZ534229 | MGnify/ENA primary metagenome ERZ534229 (study PRJEB26408, sample SAMN06266212) | sediment metagenome | isolation source: Hudson Canyon methane seep mesocosm | place... | reverse complement strand
TCCCGGCCGCCGCGCTTATGTACGACGTATTAATATTTCAGGTAATAGTAAAACGCGTGATGAAGTGCTGCGTCGTGAAATGCGCCAACAAGAATCTGCATGGATTTCAACCAGTAAAGTTGAGCAGTCTCGCGCTCGAATTCAACGTTTAGGCTACTTTGAAGATGTGAATGTTGAAACTGTACCTGTTGCTGGAACAAATGATCAGGTTGATCTTGACTTCGGTGTAACTGAAATGGCATCAGGAAGTTTATCGGCAGGTTTAGGCTTCTCACAATCTGATGGTTTGATCTTTAATGCAAATGTGACACAAAAGAATTTCCTAGGTAGTGGTAAACATATCAATTTTGGTTTTAACAATAGTAGTGTTAATACCGTTTATAGCTTGGGCTATACCGATCCGTTTGCAACAGTAGATGGTATTAGTCAGGGGTACAGTGCTTTTTACAGGAAGGCTGATGCAGAAGCCGCTGGTATCTCAAGCTTTACAACAGACCAATGGGGTGGTGATGTTAACTTCGGTATTCCTATTTCTGAAATAAACCGAGTGAGATTAGGGATTGGTTATGAAAATACCACAATTAATCTTGTGGACACATCATCTCAAGAGCATAAGGACTTTGTTGCTCAAGAAGGAGATGAATACAACATTGTGCCAATTACCTTAGGTTGGTCAAGTGATACTAGAAATAATGCTGTTTTGCCAACAAGAGGAATGTCACAAAGCTTGTCTGCAGAAGTGGCAACACCGATAGGCTCATTACAGTATTATAAATTACGCTATAAAACGAGTTGGTTTAAACCGATAACTGAATCATTAACCTTTTCTTTGAAAGGTAACTTGGGTTATGGTGATGCGTATGGCGATACTAGTGCGTATCCATTCTTTGAAAATTTCTATGCTGGCGGTATAAAAAGTGTTCGGGGTTATCAATCTAATACTTTGGGAATTAAAGACCCTGATAATCAAAATGCACTGGGTGGTAATCTGCTTGTGACGGGGGGAGCTGAAATGATTTTCCCAATCCCTTTCTTGAAAAAAGCACTTAAATCATTCCGTTTGAGCGCATTTGCTGACTTTGGTAATGTTTATAGCGTTGATGAAGATTTTGATGCAGGTTTATTACGCTATTCAACGGGTATTTCAGCTATCTGGATTTCACCATTTGGTGCGATGTCAGTCAGTATTGCTCAACCATTTAATGAACAAGATGATGATACAACTGAAAGCTTTCAGTTTGCATTAGGTTCAACATTCTAATTAATTTATCAGGAGATAAATGTGAAAAAAGTGAATATTCTGGGTTTAGTTCTAGCGACTATTTTATCTACTGGCATGTCAGTACAAGCTGCAGAACTAAAAATAGGTGTTGTGAATGCGGGTGCAGTATTGGACCAGTCACCACAAAAAGAAAAAGCATTAGCTCGTCTTGAGAAAGAATTTTCTAGTCGTAGTAAATCATTAGAGCAAAAAATTAAAAACTTACGAGCTAAGCAAGAAAAACTAGTAAAAGATGGTGCGATTTTAGGTGCAGATGAACGTAAGAAAAAAGAGCGTTCTATTTTAAGTGAGCAGCGTGATCTAAAGCGTCTACAAGGTGAATATAGCGAAGATTTATCAATTCGTCGTAATGAAGAATTACGTAAATTAGAAAAAGATATAGCTGAAACTATTGTGGCTTTAGCGAAGAAAGAATCATACGACTTAGTTGTTTACCAAGGTGTGATTTATGCCAGTGAAAAAACAGATATGACTAAAAAAGTGCTTGAATTACTAAAGTCAAAAGCTAAATAGACGTAACGTAAACGATATGTGGAGCTTAGCAGAAATTGCAGAACACATAGGTGGTTCAGTGCAAGGTGACGGTGAATTTGAGGTCAGTAGTGTAGGGACTCTGCAGTCTGCTACTGAGGAGCAAATTAGTTTTTTGTCGAACAGTAAATATAGAAAATATTTATTAGATACTAAAGCTGGAGCAGTGATTCTCAGTTATAAAATGGCTGATAATGTACCTTTCAACGCAATTATTGTTGATGATCCTTATGTTGCTTATGCTAAAGCAGCTCGTTTACTTAATCCAGTTAAGCAAGTAAAGGGTGGTATTCACCCCTCTGCATCTGTTTCCACTGAGAGCGACATTGATTTAACAGCGTCAATTGGGGCTCAGGTTGTGATTGGCTCAGGCGTGAAAATTGCCAAAAATGTCATTATTGGACCTGGCTGTGTTGTGTTAGATAATGTGCATATTGGTGTTGATAGTCAGCTTGTTGCTAATGTAACCCTTTGCGAAGGCGTAGAGATAGGAAAAGGTGTTGTTATTCATCCTGGTGTTGTGATCGGAGCAGATGGTTTTGGTATTGCTAATGATCAGGGTAAGTGGATTAAAGTACCTCAAGTTGGTAGTGTACAAATTGGTAATGATGTAGAAATCGGTGCTAATACCACAATTGATCGTGGTGCGATTGAAGATACAATTATTGGCGATGGTGTGAAGTTAGATAACCAAATACAGGTTGGACACAATACGGTAATAGGTCGAAATACTGTTATTGCAGGCTGTGTAGGCATCGCTGGGAGCACGATAATTGGTAGTAATTGTGCTATTGGTGGTGGTGCAGGCTTAGGTGGCCATCTTGAAATAGTTGATGGTGTTCAGTTGACGGGTATGACAATGGTTACTAAATCCATTAGCGAGGCCGGTGTCTACTCTTCGGGGATACCTGCGGAACCGACACAGAAGTGGCATCGTAATGTGATCCGATACCGGCAGATGGATAAATTGACTGAGCGTGTTAAAAATTTAGAAGAAAAAACAGATAAATAAAGATAATTTTAATTTAAAATTACCTATTTTCCGATGTTGCATAAATAGTTTGAAGGATATATGAATTGAATACAATAGATATACATGAGATCCAGCGTCTGTTACCTCACCGATATCCTTTTTTATTAATTGATCGCGTTCTCGAGTTTACTCCTGGTGAATCTTTAGTCGGCATCAAAAATATTACATTTAATGAGCCACAATTTACAGGACATTTTCCTCAACGAGTAATTATGCCTGGTGTGCTTATTTTAGAAGCCTTAGCTCAAGCAACAGGCTTACTGGCTTTTAAAACAGCTGAAGATGTGAAATCAGATAATGCACTTTATTATTTAGCAGGTATCGATAATGCTCGATTTAAAAAACCTGTTGAACCTGGCGATCAACTAAAACTTACAGTAAGACTAGTTAAAAACAAGCGTAACCTTTGGAAGTTTAGTGGTGAAGCAAGTGTTGACGGTGAAATGGTTGTTAGCGCTGATATCATGTGTGTTAATCAAGAAATGCCTAAATGATTCACAGCACGGCCATTATTGATCCTTCTGCAGTTATTGCGGAGGATGTTCAGATTGGTGCCTACACTATCATTGGTGCAGATGTTGAGATTGGTTCTGGTTGTGATATCAAGTCCCATGTTGTTATTGATGGGCCAACAAAAATAGGTTGTGATAATCAGATTTACCAATTTTCATCTATTGGTGCTGATCCCCAAGATAAAAAATACAATGGTGAAGCGACATTGTTAGAAATTGGGAATGATAATCTTATTCGTGAGAATGTCACGATTAATCGTGGTACGGAGCAAGGTGGTGGAATAACTAAGATCGGTAATAATAATTGGATTATGGCGTATGTTCATATTGCCCATGATTGCATTATTGGCAGTGATAATACCTTTGCTAATAATGCGACTCTAGCAGGTCATGTCATTATTGATGATTTTGTGATCCTAGGTGGATTTACACTTATCAGCCAGTTTAATGTTATCGGATCGTATTCCTTTAGTGCGATGGGTAGTGTTATTTCACGAAATATTCCTCCTTATGTACTTGTGTCAGGACATATGGCAAAACCTATTGGTTGTAATCTGGAAGGTTTGCGTCGAAAAAACTATTCGGACACCCAAATTAAAAACATTCGCCAGGCATATAAAACACTTTATCGATCAGGATTACGCTTAGAAGAAGCTGAAAAGCAGTTGACTGCTATGACTCAAGAGAAATCGGAAATTAAAGTTATTTTAGATTTCTTAGCAGCTCAGGAAGGCGGCATAATTCGTTAGTAATATCATTAGGACCATTTGTATTCCATTTTGAAGTGATATACACAAGCTCATATGATTCTCAGAAAGCTCTGAAACAAAGTTCTCACTATTCTCTCCAATGCACAGAAGACTGGATCGTCAGCTTACGTGAATGTCCCAAGTGACTGTGAATATTTACCTCCGCTTAAATTTATAGCCCAACCACCATAAGGAACAGTTGGGAACGTGTGTCAGTCGTTGGCAGGTGTTGAGCTGATTTTATGAATACTCAAATCTGCGCCATCATATTCTTCTTCTTGTGATAAGCGTAAGCCCATTATTTTCTTTAATAAACCATAAACAATATAGCCACCAATAAATGCAATAGTCACCCCGAGTGCTGTGCCAATAAGTTGTGAGCTAATGCTTACGCCTCCTAGACCACCTAAGGCTACTTGGCCAAAGATACCTGCAGCAATACCACCCCAAACACCGCATAATCCATGCAACGGCCACACGCCTAGCACATCATCAATCTTCCATTTGTTTTGGGTTAAGGTAAACATATATACAAATAAACCACCTGCGATTCCGCCAGTTACCAGCGCACCAAGAGGGTGCATTATGTCTGAGCCAGCACAAATAGCAACGAGTCCAGCTAATGGACCATTATGCACAAAGCCGGGGTCATTTTTACTGACAAGGCATGCGACAAGTGTACCGCCAACCATTGCCATCAAAGAATTAATCGCAACCAGACCACTGATGCCATCTATTTCCTGGGCCGACATAACATTAAATCCAAACCAGCCAACAGTTAATATCCAAGCACCTAAAGCAAGAAATGGAATGTTTGAAGGTGGGTGTGCATATACTTGTCCTTGTTTTCCATAACGTCCATGACGGGGTCCAAGGTGTAATACGGCCGCAAGTGCAATCCAGCCCCCTACAGCATGAACTACCACTGAGCCAGCAAAGTCATGGAAACCTGCACCAAAGCTAGCTTCTAACCATTGCTGAATACCAAATAAACCATTCCAGCTGATCCCTTCAAATAGTGGGTATACCAAACCTGCGATGAAAAAAGTAGCGATGAGTTGGGGATTAAACTTTGCACGTTCGGCAATACCACCGGACACGATAGCTGGTATTGCAGCTGCAAAGGTGAGTAAGAAAAAGAATTTAACCAAGGCGTAACCACTGTACTCGACTAATTCGGGTGCAGCTTGGAAGAAGTTAATGCCATAGGCAATGCTGTAACCAACAAAGAAGTAGGCAATGCTTGAAATGGCAAAGTCCATAATAATTTTAACTAAGGCATTGACCTGATTCTTTTTTCTAACCGTACCCACTTCCAAGAAAGCAAAGCCAGCATGCATTGCGAGAACCATTATCGCACCCAATAATATAAATAAGACGTCGTTTGAGTTTTGCACTATATGTTTACCTCACGGTGGATGATATTTATTAATATAGTGCAATAGTTGCACCAATATAGATTTAACAATAGAAACAATTATTTATATGTTTGCTATGAAAATAAGACATATTGGCGCGAACAGATTTGGTGCGCAAGATGTTTAATTGAACCAATATGGTGCGTGAGTTGTTATTTTGGTAATCGTATCTACATTCTTGATGTGATCAACGTATAATTAGCTTTTTATAAATATAGTCAAGTGATAAGCGGGGAATAACATACAGATGGATATTTATGCATCGGATGATGAGAAAGGTGAAGAGATAAAGCAGTGGTGGAGAGATAATGGACGTTCAGTTATTGCCGCTTGTATCTTAGGTGCTCTGATTCTAATTTCTGGGCGTTACTGGCTAGACTACAAAAATACACAATCAGCTCATGGCTCGCAAGCTTATCAATCAGTCTTGTTATCGTTGAGCTCAGATGAAAAAACGGCTGCAGAAGATACTACAGAACAGTTGTTTCGAGAGTTTTCTAATACACCTTACGCTGTTTTTTCTGCTTTTGAAATGGCTACGCAAGCTGTTGAAGATAAAAATAATGCTGCAGCTCAAATGTATTTAGAGTGGATAATTAATAATGCAAAACTATCAGCCCATAAAGAATTGGCACAGTTACGTTTAGCACAATCTTATTTTTTAGGTGGAGAGTATGAGCAGGCGCTCAAGCTTGCAGACGGGCAAGAGTCGACGGCCTTCTCATCATTATGGTCAGAGCTTCAAGGTGATATTTATGTGGCTCAGGAAAAGGTGAATGATGCGAGAAAAGCGTATTTATCAGCACTTTCAACATCATCTCAAGGAGAGCCAAGACAGCAAATATTACGTGTAAAACTTGATGATGTGGTGGCATCTGATAATGTCTAACATGATTCGTCTCAATCTAATATTGTTAATGACTTTCTTTTTGACGGCATGCGGTACAGTAAGTGGCTGGTTAGAGGATGATGTATATGAAGCACCTCCAGCTGAATTAGTTGATTTTAATGCAGAATTTGAACCTGAAATAGTATGGTCGAAGGATACTGGGAATGGTTCGGATGATGCCTATAGTGATCTTGCTGCTTGGGTTCAAGGTGATGCGGTCGTTGCTGTTGATTACGAGGGGAACGTCAGTAGTTATATCAGCAAAACAGGAAAACTGATATGGGATGTAGATCTTGATGTTCCAGTTGTCTCAGGTGTTGGCGGTGGTGATGGATATATCATTGTGGGTACACAAGAAGGTCAAGTTATCGCATTAGATGAAACTAATGGCGAAGTTAAATGGACAAAGCAGGTAACTAGTGAAGTCCTATCACCTGCAAAAGCAGCCAATGGTGTAGTGATGATTCGTACTGCAGATGGCCGCCTCAGTGGCTTATCTATTATAGATGGCAGTACATTATGGAGCTACCAACGTTCTGTTCCTCTTCTCAGTTTACGAGGTGCAAGTGAACCTATTATTGTTGATGATAAAGTTATCGCTGGCTATGCCAATGGTAAGTTAGTTGCCTTGTCGATTAGTGATGGCCTGGTCGTTTGGGAAAAAAGTGTTGCTATCCCTAGAGGGCGAACAGAGTTAGATCGCTTGGTCGATATTGATTCGGCCCCAGTGGTTGAAAATGGCGTTGTTTATGTTGTTGCTTATCATGGTCGGCTTGTTGCGTTATCAGTAGATACAGGAAGAATTATCTGGCATCGTGATATGTCTTCCCGTTCTGGCTTAGATGTCGATGCGGGTCAGGCTGTTTATGTCACAGATGATACGGGATATATATGGGCACTACAAGATGGTTCAGGTGATGCTTTATGGCGCCAAACTCGACTGTTACGCCGAAATGTAACTGCTCCAGTTATTGTGGGCAATACTATATTAGTAGGAGATTTTGAAGGTTATGTTCATTGGATCTCGCGTGAAGATGGACGCTTTGTTGCTCGAAAAAGAGTGGCAGATGAACCGATTCGAAGTAAACCTGTGATAAAAGATGACTTGGTGTTTGTGACTGCATCTGACGGTACATTAACTGCATTCCGGATTAAGTAATATGAAACCTGTTATAGCTCTAGTGGGGCGACCTAATGTTGGTAAGTCAACGCTTTTTAATCGATTAACTCGAAGCCGAGATGCCCTTGTTGCTGATTTCTCTGGTTTAACTCGAGATCGAATATATGGCACGGTAAATAGTGATGGTTGCAACTTTATTGTCATTGATACCGGTGGTTTAACAGCACAAAATGACGATATGTCAGATTTGATGCGTAAACAAGCCGATCTAGCAATTGAAGAAGCTGACCTTGTCTTATTTTTAGTTGATGGTCGTGCAGGTCTTGTCGCTGATGACCAGATAGTAGCTCAACAATTAAGATCGATTGGTAAGCCAACAATTCTGGTTGTTAATAAATCAGAAGGTGAGTTAAAAGAAATAATAGCTGCAGAATTTTATGCACTAGGACTTGGCGAACCACAAGTTATTTCTGCGTCTCAGGGACGTGGAATCAATCCATTATTAGCTACACTACAAGATGAGTTGCCCGCTGTAACGGCGACTGTAGAAGATGATGAAAATGATCCTTCAACAGATAAAGGTATTCGTCTAGCTGTATTAGGCCGGCCAAATGTAGGTAAATCGACCTTAATAAATCGAATCATGGGTGAAGATCGGGTTGTTGCTTTTGATGAGCCAGGAACAACACGTGATAGTATTCATATTCCTTTTGAAAAGGATGGTACAGATTACACCTTGATTGATACTGCAGGGGTGCGTCGTCGTTCTAAAGTTTCTGAAATGCTGGAAAAGTTCAGTATTGTTAAGACATTGCAAGCATTGGAAGATGCAAATGTAGTCTTACTTGTTTTAGATGCTCATGAAGGTATCGTTGAACAAGATTTACACTTAGCAGGTTTGATTATTCAAAGTGGTCGAGCAGTGGTTATCGCTGTGAATAAGTGGGATGGCTTAGATAAATCAGAACGAGAGTGGGTGGCAACGAATATTGAACGCCGTTTACCTTTTCTGAATTTTGCTAATACGCACTTTATTTCAGCATTACATGGTAGTGGTGTTGGATTATTATTTAAATCAGTTAAGCAAGCCTACGAATCTGCAATGGCACAAATTCCTACACCTCGATTAACTAGAGTGCTGGAAGATGCAGTTGCAGATCATCAGCCACCTCTTGTTCATGGCAGACGTATTAAGTTTCGCTACGCACATCTCGGTGGTAAAAATCCACCTCGAATTATTATTCATGGTAATCAGACAGATTCAACACCAAACAGCTATAAGCGCTATTTGGAAAATACATTCCGAGAAGTATTGAAGCTACATGGTACGCCAATTTTTATTGAGTTTAAGAAAGGTGACAATCCATTTAAAGGTAGGAAGAAGAAGGTTGAAGATAGCCGAATTCCACAAAGACCGTGGGCAGGAAAAGCTAAGTCATAAAATACCTTCGTCATCACTCATTAAATTATCAAGGGTCGTTAAGTGGCCCCTTATTTTTTCTCGATTAGCGAGTTTCTCTTGCGCAGGGAGAGGTAAGTCTGTGAATAACATCACTTTTTTATCAATGAGGGTGTTAATTAAATCTTCAAGTACACGAATTAACGCTACGTCAGAAGAAGACAATATTGCTTTAACATCATCATTATTTGTCGCTTGGCTAATAAATTGGATTAGTTCTGGACTTTCCACCGATAGATATTCTTGGGCATCCGGTTGAATTGTTTCAAAAATAGCGGAGATGTCACCGTCAGAGTTTCGACTTATATAGGCCATTATTTATCCTTTAGGTAAAAGTTTTAGGTGGTCTTCTAAGGCTGTATGATGTCAAAGCTAAGGAAAGATAGCTATCTATTCAATGGTAAATTAGTAAGTAAATGTAAATTACGGACTACCTTGAGACTCGGAATTACATATACTAGGGAACTGGTAGACATTTGTGGTAAGGTTTACGGCACTTTGATGGAATTTGGTATCAACGGAATGAGCGATTAAGGATTTAAACTGAGGCATGTCTGAAAAACCAATTGAGTTAGACCAATCCAAGAAAGAATGGGATGCAGATGCGGGGCAGGAAACTCTCGATGATCCTTTACTATCTTGTTTAACCATTCTTAGTAAGTTACTCAACAAGCCTCACAGTGCAGAGTCTTTAGTCCATGGGCTTCCCTTGGTTGAGAATAAACTCACACCAAAACTGTTTGTTCGAGCCGCAGAAAGAGCGGGCTTATCTTCAAAAACGGTTAAACGACCATTAAGAAAAATATCAAACCTAGTTCTACCTGCCGTTTTATTATTAGAAAATAGTACTGCATGCATCGTTCTTGAGTTTAAAAAAAATACAGCACGCGTTATTTTCCCTGAAACAGGTGAAGGTGAGTCGGAAATCGCAATTGATGATTTGAAATCTCAATATACGGGATACGCTATTTTTATCAAAGCAGTCCATCATTTTGATACGCGAACAGATACAACTGCAATTCCTAAAACACGGCATTGGTTTTGGGGAACCATATTACGGTTCTGGCCTATCTATAGTGAAGTGTTTGTTGCTTCAATATTAGTTAATTCATTTGCTTTAGCATCCCCCTTGTTTGTGATGAATGTATATGATCGTGTTGTACCAAATCATGCGATAGAAACATTATGGGTACTGGCAATTGGTGTAGCAACAGTATTTGTTTTTGACCTGTTGTTAAGGTCATTGCGAGGCTATTTCATTGATATGGCAGGGAAAAAGGCCGATGTTATTTTGTCGGCAACTATCTTTGAGAAAGTCATGGGCATAAAAATGGCCTCACGATCTAATTCTGTTGGTTCATTCGCAAACAGCATGCAAGAGTTTGAATCATTCAGAGATTTTTTCACTTCTACTACACTAACAACGCTTATTGACTTACCCTTTGCTTTTTTATTCATTTTTGTTATTTGGACTATTGCAGGTCCTCTAGCTTTTGTTCCTCTAGCTGCGATTCCTTTAGCCATTATTGTTAGTCTTATCATTCAGGTTCCATTAAGTAGAACTATTCAAAACCTATTTCGTCATTCGGGACAAAAAAGTGCGACTTTAATTGAAACGTTGACAGGTCTTGAAACCATTAAAAGTATTGGAGCTGAATCCCTTATTCAACGAAAATGGGAACAAACAATAGGTTTTATTTCGAAATATAGTCAGCGTTCAAGAATTTTATCGTCTATGGCGGTGAACTTTACCTCCTTTGTTCAGCAAATGTCCTCTGTTTGTGTTGTAGTCTTTGGTGTCTATATGATTTCTGAAGGCGAGATTACAATGGGCGCATTAATTGCGAGTACGATCTTAACGGGTAGGGCACTGGCACCATTGGGTCAAGTTGCAGGAATTTTGACACGTTACCATCAATCAAAAGCAGCATTAGGTTCTCTAAATCACTTAATGAGTTTACCTGTTGAGCGACCATCAGGCCGTGAATTCTTACATCGCCCCGATTTTCAAGGGAAAATTGAATTTAAAAATGTAAGCTTCCGCTATCCTGAACAACCGATGGATGCTTTATCAGATATATCCTTCACTATTACTCCTGGTGAAAAAGTTGCATTTATTGGACGAATTGGTTCAGGAAAAAGCTCAATTGAAAAGTTATTATTAGGTCTTTATGAGCCGCTTGAGGGTTCAATTTTGTTGGATGGGACAGATATTAGGCAAGTTGATCCTGTAGATTTACGTCGTAATGTGGGGTATGCCCCTCAAGATGTTGTACTGTTTTTTGGTAGTATTCGAGATAATATTGCTATGGGCGCTCCTTTTGCTGATGATGTCGCTATCCTTAAAGCTGCCAATATTGCTGGTGTAACAGAGTTTGTAAATCGACATCCTGCTGGATTTGATTTGCCTGTAGGCGAACGAGGAGAAGGGTTGTCTGGAGGGCAAAGGCAAAGTGTTGCTGTCGCCCGAGCATTGTTACTTGATCCTCCTGTTATCGTGTTAGATGAACCTACTAATGCAATGGATAACAGTACAGAAGATCAATTTAAATCGAGGTTAGGCGAGCAATTAGCTGATAAAACAATGTTATTAGTAACACATAAAGCCTCATTACTCAGTTTAGTTGACCGAATTATAGTTATGGATCAAGGACATTTAGTTGCTGATGGACCTAGAGATCAAATTTTAGCGGCTCTGAAAAAAGGCCATATCAAAGTGTCGAAAGGATAAAGCTGATGGCATGGTTAAAAAGAACGCATCCTGATGATGCTGAATTTATGTCAGAAGTTAGTGCTGCTACACTAGAATCAGCACATCGTGCTGGACATTCATTGCTAATATTAAGTTTAACTTTTTTTCTTGTAGCCGGGTGGTGGGCTTATGAAACAAATTTAGATGAAGTGACGCGGGGAGAAGGAAAGGTTATACCTTCAAGTAAAATTCAGGTAATACAAAATTTAGAGGGTGGGATTCTATCTGATGTATTAGTGGTGGAAGGACAAACCGTCGAAAAAGACCAAATCTTATTGAAGATTGATGATACTCGGTTCTCTTCCTCTTTTAGAGAAACAGAACTGAAATATTATGAACTCTTAGCACGAAGTATTCGACTTAAAGCAGAGAGTGAGGGAGCTAAATTTATTGTTCCGCAAGCTGTCTCTGACGCAAGTAAATCGCTTGCTAAAAATGAAATGGCATTATATGAATCTAGGCAGCGAGAGTTGAATTCAGCTACTAGAGTGCTTAAGCAACAAGAAATACAAAGAAAGCAGGAGTTAGTTGAGCGTCAAGCTAAGCAAAAACAGCTAAAACTGAGTCATGAATTAAGTAATAGAGAATTGACGATGTCTGAACCATTGGTTGAGGCTGGAGTCATGTCTGAAGTAGAATTACTTAGATTGCGACGAACAGTGAATGATTTACATGGTGAAATGGAAGCTAATAGGCTTGCTATTCCACGTATTCGTTCTGCTTTAAAGGAAGCTAAACAAAAAATAGAAGAGCAAGTTTTTGAGTTTAGGGCAAATTCTGCTAGTCAATTTTCTGAGGTCAATGCCGAGTTGGAACGAACAAAAGAAACTGTGTTTTCATCGAAGGATAGAGTATCACGAACACAAGTTCGCTCACCTGTTAAAGGAACAATCAAACAACTTAAAATAAATACAGTGGGAGGGATTATTCAGCCTGGTGCAGATCTAGTTGAAATTGTGCCTATTGAAGATAACTTATTAATTGAAGCTAAAATTCGTCCTGCAGATATTGCATTTTTAAGGCCGGGTCAAGAGGCTATGGTGAAACTCACTGCTTATGACTTTTCAATTTATGGTGGTTTACCGGCTAAACTTGAACGGATTAGTGCTGATACAATAGTGGATGAGAAAGAAGAGAGTTTTTATTTGATTTATTTACGAACAGATAAAAATTATATTGATAGTAGTAAGGGTATGTTAGAAATTATTCCTGGAATGACAACAACAGTGGATATTTTAACCGGTAAGAAATCAGTACTAGATTATTTGCTAAAACCTATTCTGAAAGCTAAAAATGAGGCGATGCGCGAACGATGACAGATTCAAAGCCAATATTGCATGTTTTACTCACAGATGACAAGTTGCGACTTGCTGTTAATACACACTTATCTCAACAATTTACTATTCATAATTTATCAGACTTATCAGAGTGCTTTTTAGAAAATAACCAGCCGCCAGTAGAGTTATTGTTGTGCCAATATGAATTACTTGGCGTAGATTCAGAGGAAAGTCTGGCACAGTTAAAAACATCAAACCCAGCCTTAAAAACACTAATTATTGGCGATAGCTGTGAAATGATGACTCAGATATCCCTACTAAAGCAGGGTGCTCGAGGTTATTTTGGTAGTGTAGTATCCCTAGATAAGTTGGCTGAGGCTCTGCAGTGTGTGCAACATGGCGAGGTATGGATTGACCGCTATATTATTTCTGGTTTAGTTGATGAATTGGTGCACGAACCAGAAATCAGCCCAGAAAAATTAGCTATGATTGAAACCTTGTCACCAAAAGAATTAGAAGTGGCGAAGTTAGTTAGTCATGGGGCAACAAACAAGATGATTGCTAATAAAATGTCTATTACAGAGCGTACAGTAAAGGGGCATATGACGACCATTTTTCATAAAGTTAGCCTGCCAGATCGCTTGTCTTTGGCGATGTTGTTTCGGGATTTGAGATAGGTTTTTAAGGTTAATAGTTAAGAGTTGTAGCATAAGGTGTTGATATTAAACATGGATGTGTTATTTTATACACGTAAGTAAAAGATTAATTAAGGTAGAAAAATATGAAACGTAAATTTCTTGCAATCAGTATTACATTGCTTTCATCAAGCATGCTATCAGCTGCCACACTACAGGAGGCTGTTGATGCCGCTGTAAAAACAAACCCAGATGTATTAGCTGCTAGCAATGAGAGAAATGCGGTATCTAAAGAAGTAAATCAAGCAAAGGCTGGTTACTTTCCAACGTTGGATTTAGCTATTGGCACTGGATTTGAATCAACAGATAGTCCTAGCACGCGTGGCAATAGTCATAACAAGGAAAGAATGAACCGAGATGAAGCCAGTTTAAATTTACGTCAAATGTTATTTGATGGCATGGCGACAAAAAATGAGGTTCGTCGTCATACAGCGCGAACAAACTCTCGTGCATATAGTGTATTCGGTGCTGCAGAAAATACAGGTTTGGAATCGGTTAATGCTTATCTGAATGTACTTCGCCGCCAAGGCCTAGTTGATTTAGCCTCAACAAACCTTGAGGCTCATGAAAGAACTCATGATCAAATTAGGCTCCGTAGTGAGCGTGGCGTAGGTCGAAAAGCTGACATGGATCAAAGTCAAGGTCGAGTATCCCTAGCGAAGGCAAATTTAATTTCTGAAGAAAGCAATTTACGAGATCAAGAAACAGATTATTTGCGTGTTGTTGGGATTGTAGCTGAAGATTTATCAGCTCCTCAATCTCCGAGTTCTTTGATTCCTGAAACAGTAGAAGAAGCGATTGCAATAGCACTTGAAAATCATCCAACATTGAAATCTGCCAATGCAGATGTTGAATCAGCTAATGCGCAACACGATACTGCACTCTCTCCATTTTATCCGCGCGTAGATTTTGAGTTAGGCGCCACAGCGAATAATGATATAGATGGTGTAGATGGGCATAATAGTGATTTAACAGCAATGTTTCGTTTACGATATAACTTATTTAATGGCGGTAAAGATAAGGCACGGCGTGAAGAAACAGCTCATCTAATTAATCAGTCTGCAGAAATTCGTAATAATACACAGCGCCAAGTTGAGCAAAGTGTTCGACTTTCATGGAATGCCTTGCAAACTGTAAAAAACCAGATGGTGTTTTTTAAGTCGCATGTTGAGTCTAGTGAAAGTTCACGCGATGCCTATCAGCAACAATTTAGTTTAGGCCAAAGAACACTATTGGATCTATTAGATTCAGAAAATGAAGTCTTTGTCGCTCGTCAATCACTAGTCAATGCACAATACGATGAGCTATATGCTAGCTATCGTGTTTTAAATAGCATGGGTGCTTTATTAGAAAGTTTAGAAGTAAACTTACCTGAAGCAACCGTAACAATGAATGATTAGTAATACGTAAAGTACGATTGAGTTAAAAAATAGAAGCCATGGTTTATACCATGGCTTTTTTGTTCAAAATACCTGTAAATTATCACGATATTTTCTCGTTTCTAACTGGTCGTGATATTATATGCGCTTACCCAATAAAGGACATTTTAAGACGAACCTATGAGTAATCAATCATCCTATACATACGAAGAGCTTTTGCAATGTGGTCAAGGCGAAATGTTTGGTCCTGGCAATGCGCAATTACCTACCCCAAATATGCTAATGATGGATCGCGTTACACATATTTCTAATGAAGGTGGTAAATACGGCAAAGGTGAAATTATTGCTGAATTAGATATTACCCCTGATCTATGGTTTTTTGATTGCCATTTTCCTGGAGACCCTGTTATGCCAGGCTGTTTAGGTTTGGATGCTATGTGGCAGTTAGTTGGCTTTTTCTTAGCGTGGGACGGAAATCCGGGGCGAGGACGTGCTTTAGGTTCTGGTGAAGTTAAATTCACAGGTCAAGTATTGCCTACAGCAAAAAAAGTAACTTATAAAATTGATTTGAAACGTGTTGTTGCCCGTAAATTAGTTCTAGCTATTGCTGATGGCACAGTTTCTGTTGATGGCCGTGAAATATATGCAGCAAAAGACCTTCGAGTTGGTCTATTTACTTCTACAGAAGATTTTTAGGAACTGATATGAAACGTGTTGTTGTTACAGGCTTAGGTATTACCTCTTGTTTAGGTTTAGATGCTGAAACAGTTACTGAATCACTCAGAACAGGACGCTCTGGAATTAAATTTAAGCAAGAATATGCAGATATGGGCTTCCGAAGTCATGTCGCGGGTAGTGTCGATATTGATTTTAAAGAACATATTGACCGTAAAATTTTACGCTTTATGGGGGATGCCGCTGCTTATGCTTATATCTCTATGCAGCAAGCAATTGATGATTCTGGGCTAACGGAAGACCAAGTGTCTAATCCTCGAACAGGTTTGGTCATGGGTTCAGGTGGTGCATCATCTTCAAACCAAGTTGAAGCTGCTGATATTTTAAGAGCTAAAGGGATTCGTCGTGTCGGCCCTTATCGTGTAACTCAGGTAATGGGGAGTACGACCTCTGCATGTTTAGCTACGCCGTTTAAAATTAAAGGTGTGAATTACTCAATGTCTTCAGCCTGTGCGACGAGTGCACATTGTATTGGTAATGCGATGGAGCAGATCCAATTAGGCAAGCAAGATATCGTATTTGCAGGTGGCGCTGAAGAAGAACATTGGACGATGAGTTCATTGTTTGATGCTATGGGCGCATTATCGACTAAATATAATGAGACACCTGATAAAGCATCACGTGCTTATGATGCAGATCGTGATGGGTTTGTTATTGCCGGTGGTGGTGGTGTTGTTGTTTTAGAAGAATATGAACATGCTAAAGCTCGTGGAGCTAAGATCTACGCAGAACTAACGGGTTATGCTGCAACCTCTGATGGTTATGATATGGTTGCCCCTTCAGGCGAAGGAGCTGTCCGTTGCATGCAGTTAGCAACTTCTACAGTCGATGCTCCGATTGATTATATAAATGCGCATGGCACAAGTACTCCGGTAGGTGATTTGGCAGAATTAGGTGCAGTGAAAAAAGCCTTTGCAGATAAAGACCTTCCACTTGTGGGATCAACAAAGTCATTATCTGGTCATTCTCTAGGTGCTGCAGGTGTACAAGAAGCGATTTACTGTTTATTAATGATGGAAAATGATTTTATTACTGCTTCTGCCAATATTGATAATTTAGATCCTGAAGCATCAGGCGTTTCTATTATTCGCGAACGTAAAGATAATGCAGGTCTTAAAACAATTATGTCGAATAGTTTTGGCTTTGGTGGTACGAATGCCAGCCTAGTGTTTGAAAAATTAACAGATTAAGTTTCTGATGAGATGTATTTGAGATAGGCCACCGTTGATCGGTGGCCTTTTTGTTTGAGTGAACTCTAGTTTAGGTCATCATCTGTTACGGGGCCACGCTTTCCTGCTAGCGACTCTTGAATTAAGCCAATAAGCTGTGATTTTTTATCAGGATCATCTAAATATTTAGAACTAAAGGTAATCCCATGTTTGCCTGCATACTGCTGAACAAGCATGATTAAAACTGTTTCATCTTCCACAAAAAACTCCAAATGATTATAAAATAAAGCCATTATACCCATGTTACTTCAAAGTGCAGTTTTTCAAGATAATGATAGGAAGCTAAGACAAGGCGTAATGTGCTGATAATGGCTAGCCCTTATCAAGTATTACAACACCGTATTAGTTTTCCAGCCTTTGGTTTGAATTTTGCAATTTGAGGTAACATGGGTATATATACATTCACAGCAGTGACTCAATGAAATTAAACTACCAAGTCCAAGGTTCTGGTCAGCCATTAATTATTTTACATGGCCTTTTTGGCTCATCTGATAACTGGCGAGTTATTGCAAAACAGCTCGCAGATTATGCACAAGTCATTACGGTTGACTTACGAAATCATGGTTTGTCCCCACATAGTGCCGATCAAAATTATGAGCTCATGGCAGATGATTTACTTGAACTGATAGATGATTTGCAGATTGGAGCTGTCGATATTATTGGCCACTCTGTTGGTGGTAAAGTGGCTATGGAATTTAGTCAGCACTATTCGAGTTATTGCCGAAGGTTAGTTGTTGTTGATATTGCACCGAAGCAGTATGCGGATGAACATAGTGCTATTTTTAAAGCATTATTATCACTTGATTTAACGCTATATAACAGACGTAGTGATGTTGATACTGAATTAGCTAAAGTGATTGGAAATAAAGCAGTACGTCAGTTTTTATTGATGAATTTAGACATTGATAATGAGGTACTTACTTGGAGAATAAATTTACAAAGTATATTTAATAATTATGTGAATTTATTAAAACCAGTAGCTGATAGACGTTCTATATCACTTCCAGTGTGCTTCATTAAAGGAGAACGCTCCTCTTATATTCTGGATAGTGATGAACTACTTATAGAGTCAGTTTATCCAGAGGCAGAATTGTATACTATAAAACAAGCAGGGCATTGGGTTCATGCTGAAGCCCCACAGGATTTTTTAACTAAGGTGATTGAGTTTCTTTCCTATGATTAAACCAGAACTATTGCAGCAACTGATAGATTTTCGTCATGAACGTGACTGGGAACAGTTTCATACCCCAAAAGATTTAGCTATTTCATTATCGATTGAAACTTCTGAATTATTAGAATGGTTTCAATGGCAAAATAATGAGCAAATAAACTCAAAGCTAAATTCAACCAAACGAGAAGCATTGGAAGATGAAGTGGCTGATGTGGTCGCGTATTTAAGTTACCTTTGTCATGATATGCAGATTGATATTAACGTTGCCGTAGAAAATAAAATAAAGAAAAATGCACTGAAATATCCAGTCGATAAAGTAAAAGGACGCTCGGATAAATATAACGAATACTCATAACCATCCAAATAATGGTAAAGTGCGACTATACCCAAATTACCTGAAGATGCAGGTTTCAGAGTTTAGCACTAATGTCAGAGCCAGGCGCGATGTGAAGGCAATGACTAGTCCTTGTCAAACATTGTAACGCAGCGCTGGCGTTAGTGCTAAGCTCCCGAAGGGCAAGAGGATAAGCCACACTCTTCGTCGTTATAAAGCCTTAAATTAGAATGACTCATTCCGCGGCTTTATGCCTAGAATAGTATGGCTTCTTCTCTTGCATGAATCATGCATCTTCAGGTAACTTGGGTATAGGTTTTGGTTGAGGAAAAAGCCTAATTCTGTTACTCTACACCGCTGATTTGAGTGCCACCATTCTGGCTGCACCATTTAATTAGAACTCTCCTAAATTATGCCTAAATTTATATTCGTCACCGGTGGTGTTGTATCGTCCTTGGGTAAAGGGATTGCTGCTGCATCGTTAGCTGCCATTCTTGAAGCCCGTGGTTTAAAAGTTACGCTGGTAAAACTTGACCCATATATCAATGTTGATCCGGGAACGATGAGTCCATTACAGCATGGTGAAGTGTTTGTGACCGATGATGGTGCTGAAACTGACTTAGATCTCGGACATTATGAGCGTTTCATTGACTCTAAAATGACGAAGTCTAATAACCACACAACAGGTCAAATTTACGAAAATGTTATTCGTAAAGAACGTCGTGGTGAATATCTAGGTAATACAGTGCAAGTTATTCCTCATATTACAGATGAAATTAAACGCTGTATTTATGAAGGCGCTGGTGATTCTGATGTTGCATTGATTGAGATTGGCGGTACGGTGGGTGATATTGAATCATTGCCATTCTTAGAAACTATTCGCCAAATGGGTACACTATTGGGTCGAGATAATGCTTTATTTATGCATTTAACCTTAGTACCTTACATTCCATCAGCAGGTGAAATAAAAACTAAACCAACACAACATTCGGTTAAAGAACTTCGCACAATTGGTATTCAGCCTGATGTATTAATTTGTCGAATGGATCGTCCTTTACCTGAATCTGAGCGTCGTAAAATCTCATTGTTTACCAATGTGCCAGAAAAATCAGTAATCTCAGCGGTTGATGTTGATAGTATTTATAAAATTCCAATGGAGCTGCATCAACAAGGGCTGGATGACATTGTTGTTAAACAATTAAACCTTGATGCAAAACCTGCAGATTTAAGCGAATGGCAACAGGTGGCAGATAATATTGATAACTCGGTTGAGCAGGTCAATATCGCTATGGTTGGTAAATATATGGATTTGACGGAGGCGTATAAGTCGCTATCTGAATCATTAATTCATGCGGGAATTCATACTCGAACAAAAGTGAAAGTTCACTATGTTGACTCTGAGGTTATCGAACGTGATGGCCCGTCTGTCATTGCTGATATGGATGCTATTTTAGTACCGGGTGGCTTTGGTGAACGTGGTGTAGAAGGTATGATCCTGACTGCTCAATATGCACGTGAAAATAAGATTCCTTACTTGGGTATTTGTCTGGGTATGCAGGTCGCTGTTATCGAATATGCTCGTAATAAGACTGGGTTAGAAGGTGCTTACAGTACCGAGTTTGATAGCAATACACCTCATCCGATTATTGGATTGATCACTGAGTGGCAAAAAGAAGATGGTAGTGTTGAAACACGTGATCATGATTCTGACCTCGGCGGAACAATGCGTTTAGGTGCTTACCCTTGTCTATTAGACGAAGGTAGCCTTGCTCACGAGATCTTTGGCGCAACAGAAGTGACTGAACGTCATCGTCATCGTTATGAATTTAATAATAATTATAAACAACAACTTGAAGATGCCGGATTGCATTTCTCAGGGATGTCACAAGATAAAAACTTAGTTGAGTTAATTGAAATTCCTGACCATCCTTGGTTTATAGCGTGTCAAGCACACCCTGAATTTACATCAACCCCTCGTCATGGTCATCCATTATTTGATGGGTTTATCAATGCGGCTAAGATAAATAAAGCAGCCAAAGAAAGCGGAGATAAATAATGGATTTATGCGGTAAAGATGTTGGTGGAAAACAACCCTTATTTTTAATTGCAGGAACGTGTGTTGTCGAAAGCGAACAAATGACAATGGATGTGGCTGGCAAACTAAAAGAAGTAACAGATCGTCTAGGCATTCACTTTATTTACAAGTCTTCATTTGATAAAGCAAATAGAACATCTGTGAATAGTTACCGAGGCCCTGGAATTGAAAAAGGTCTCGCTATTCTAGAAAAAGTAAAAAAAGAATACGGTATACCTGTTCTTACTGACGTGCATGAATACTCACCTTTAGCTGAAGTAGCAAGTGTGGTGGACGTATTACAAACACCTGCATTTTTATGTCGTCAAACAAGTTTTATTGTTGATGTATGTAGCCAAGGTTTACCGGTTAATATCAAAAAAGGTCAGTTTCTTGCCCCTTGGGATATGCAGCATGTAGCTGAAAAAGCAAAATCAACAGGTAATAATCAAATTATGTTGTGTGATCGTGGTACATCATTTGGTTATAACACGCTTATTTCAGATATGCGTGGCTTACCTCAAATGCGTGCTATGGATTGCCCAGTTGTCTTTGATGCAACACATT